>SL_3KL_010_SEDDRAFT_10000861_pt1 | contig 26686 bp, 24 predicted proteins | sample SodLakKL_010_SED_2_FD_10381 | JGI IMG/M metagenome (IMG submission 10381) | reverse complement strand
GCAAATATCAAAGGTTCTATAAATATACCGCTTAATAATCTTAGGGAACGTCTTGATGAACTGGATAGAGGAAAAGATATCATTACTTACTGCAGCGTAGGTCTGCGATCTTACCTGGCCACCCGCATTCTTGCTCAAAATGGATTTACCAGGGTTCGTAACTTAAATGGCGGTTTCAGAATTTACCAGGCCTACTTGAATGAGATCTCGAAAAAATAAGAAAACATGGGGCACCCTAAAAGGGTGCCCCTGCTATTTTTAAAACATCTTTAACTTTTTATATTTCTACATTAGTTATTCTCTTCATCTTCATTTCCTTCTTCGCTTTCAAGTTCTTCATCTTCTATATCTTCTATATCTTCTACATCTTCTGGGATATTGCCGCTGTATGTATTATCATCTGGATCCGCCAAGTCGATGCTTGCATCACCGAAACCGATAAAAGCGCCGCCAATTTCAGCCTTATTATCAGTAAAATCATTTCCCATTAATGTAATAATTGACTCTTCAAAAGCAACAAGACCGCCACCAAACTCAACCGCTTCATTCGCGGTAAACGTATTGCCGGTTATCTCAGCTACAGAACTCGCAACCAGAATTATGCCGCCACCTGATCCACCCTGAGCCTTATTTTCAACCAGGTTATTCCTGAACATATTCAAGGCAGACTGCTGAACAATAATTCCTCCACCGGTTCCAGCTTGATTGCCGCTAATTGTGTTATCTTCCAGCTGCACCGTGACAACCATACCGCCACCGGCCCGGCCGGCAGTGTTTTCATCAATAATATTGCCAATCAATTCCGGATTAGAACCGTTTAAAATAGCTATGCCGCCTCCATCCTGCTGAACAACATTGCCATATATATTGTTACTACTAATACTTGGTGAAGAATCATGAATATAAAGACCACCGCCACCTAAGATCACTGTGTTTTCAGAAATAATATTATCAATGATCGTAGCTTCCGATCCTTCGATCACTGCAATTCCACCGCCGCTTTCTTCGGAATAATTCCGGTTAATCTGATTATTACTGATCACCGGCGTTGACCCACCGGTAACGGCAATACCGCCCCCGTAATTATTTGAAGTGTTTCGGCTGATATCATTACCATCTATTGTTGGTGAAGAGTCCACCATGGTAATGCCGCCACCCGTCCAAAGAGAAGCATTATTGCGCATAATATTATCAGTAATGATCGGATCTGCTTTCCAAACAGAAATTGCCCCTCCACCGGTAGACGAATTGTTATGCATTTCATTTCCACTTATTGACGGTGCAGAGTCCATGTCTACCGCGATTGCTCCGCCCAGGAACCTGGCCCTGTTTTGTCGAAAAGTGTTTTCTTCAATGATCGGATTTGATTCCCAGACAGAGATTCCGGCACCGCTATACGAGGTGTTATCCTCAAAAATGTTATACCGGATAACCGGGTTTGATTCATCCTTTACGGCGATACCACCACCATCAATGTCCACATTGTTACCGGAAATATTGTTATTCATTATTGTTGGAGAGCTGGAATTGGTAATGAAAACAGCTCCGCCAAAAAAGCCTTCGCTTACGACTTCTTCTCCTTCTTCTTCGTAACTAACCGAAGCACGGGTTCCCACTCCACTCGTCAGGGTAAAGCCCTGCAAAACAGCACCTTCACCTTCACCACCCTGGAAGGTTACAACTGAGCCTCTCTTACGCCCATCGATAACAGTTTCGGACACAACCTCAGGATCTTCCGGGTCTGTACTTCTTACAGTAATATTTTTTCCCATGAAATCCAACTGCTCGTAATAAACTCCAGGCTCTACTATGATCATGTCACCATCTTCGGCCGCATCAATTGCTTCCTGAATAGTACGATAATCTCCGGGAACTGTTATATGTGGGTTGTAAACTGATGTTACAAAAAAAACAGCTGCTGCAACCAAAACCAGGACTGCAACAACCACTCCTGCTATCTTTAAAACGCGGGACTTGCTTCCGCCATTTTCACTCATTTTACTGCTCCTTTCAGCTGATGGAAATAATCAATTTTAGATACCTTCAGTTTAAGATCATTCATAAACAAGATCGTCAGGGTTATTTCGCTGGTAACTATTATCATCAGGATCATTTAAGTCAAGCTCCGAATCTGCCGACACCCAGATAGCGCCTCCACCTTCGGGTCCCTGGGCATCATTGCCTTCGAAACTGTTTAATCTGAAAATCGGGGAAGAATTATATACTGCAGCTCCTCCACCCAGATGATCGGATATGTTTTCAGAAAAAACATTATTTTCAACATTAGGTGATGAACCTTCCATATAAAGACCTCCACCGGCGATTGCAGCTAAATTCTCACTTATGGTGTTGCCGGTAATTCTCAAGGCAGTAGTTAGGGAGTTAACAATAAATATTCCAGCTCCGTTAGCTGCTCGGTTTCTGGAGATAGTATTACCATCAAGCAGTGGCTCAGATTCTTCAATCAAAATACCCCCGCCATTTCGCTCGGCTGAATTACCGACAACAGTGTTGCCCTGGATAGTCGGCGTGGAATCTACAGCTACGACAATACCTCCACCCAACCTTTCAGCTACATTATCTGCGATGCGATTATCTATAATAGTAGGAGATGAATTGGAAATTATCACCATGCCACTACCCATCTCTGCGCGATTCCGGACAATCCTGTTCCCCTCAATATGGGGAGATGATTCTTCGATAAACAGGCCGCCCCCAAGAAAACCGGCGTTCCCAATAATAGTATTGTTAATGATTGTGGGAGATGAATCAAAAATTGCCATTCCGGCTCCAAATTCAGCATTGTTATCTTCTATCACACATTTCTCTATGACTGGATTACTACCACCGGATATAACAATACCGCTTCCTCGGGTTACTGTTACGCCCTTTAAAACTGCATTTTCAGTTTCACCGCTGCGAAAAGAAACCACCGAACCGCTGCCACCACCATCAATGATGGTTTGATCAACAACATCAGGGTCGTCAGGGTCAATACTGCGTATTGTAATACTTTTTCCGTTGAAGTCTATATTCTCTCTATAGGTGCCGACGTCAATTACTATTTCATCACCGTCATCAGCAGCATCTATTGCTTCCTGGATAGTGTCATACCTGTCAGGAACAGTAACTCCTGAGTCACCAAGTGCAAAAATTGCAGAAACTGCAGCAACAATAACTACAACTGCAACCACTGCAATTACAGCATACATCACCTTGCTAACGCCACCGGTGGCTGGTTTTTCACCTTCACCTTCTTTTTCTTCCCTTTTTCTTGATTCACTTTCTTTATATTGTGGTTCATCAATAATCTTATTAGAACTTTCCGGTTCATCTTCCGGAACATGCCCGCAATAGGGACAAAACTCATATTCAGTTTTGTCATAACCCATGCCACAACTCTTACAATCTATCATTATATTACCCCTCTCAAACTTTTATCCCGATCTGTACAGGTAATTTATATGAAACAAACTCTTTTATCATTCACTTATATTAACACGTAAGTCAGCTATAAAACAAGAGGTTTTGAAAATGAATAAACCCTAATAAAGGCCATCTCCACAATTGCTTGCGGTAAGACGGCCTGCTTAATTTGCATGTTTCAAAATGGCTATCTTTCTGTTAGTGTCTCCAGTAGTGGTCGGTGAGAATCGACACTATAGGTAAAAATGACTTCTGCCCCTTCGTCAAATTCTTCAATATTGATGGCATCACCTATAGTAAAAGCCTGGACATACCGGATTTCAATCGATTGGCTGTCTATATGACCAACCAGCGTACCGTGCATTACTTCACCTTCTATATATTCATCAACTGCTTCTATCCAATCTATAACAGCTCTCTGACCGGTTTCAGTAAAAGTAAAAGCTACCAGGGACCCATCTTCAATACCTTCAATATTTACATCTTCGTCCAGCATAAAGGCCCTGTAAACCTCAATTTCAACTGAGCGCGAATCAATTAATCCGATTAGGGTGCCTTCTCCGGCAAGAACCATATCGATTTCCTCTTCTTCCGGAGCTTTAATCACTTCGATTGATTTAAGAATGGGCCTTGCTGCATCTTCACTATAAGTAAACTTTATCTTGGAGCCATCTTCAATGTTTTCGACACTGAGACCTTCTCCAATAGCATATGCTGCAGGCTCTCCATTTACTTCAATCTCCACAGAATTCATATCTATCTGCCCTACATATATCCCTTCTCCCTGGGTTACTTCCTTTTCTTCAACTCCGAGTACTTCTATTGATTGCAGCAGAGGACGTTCTTCATCTTCAATATATGTAATAGCGACTTCCGATCCATCAGGAATTCCACTCAAATCAATTCCATCTCCAATGGCAAAAGCTCTTGTCTCTCCAGCCATTTCTATTTCTACCGACTGGCTATCAATTTGTCCGATATAAATACCTCTGCCTTCGAAGACAGTTCTTTCTTCAGCAACTTCTGCCTCCATTTCACCGCCTCCACAGCCGGTAATAATAAAGACAGCAATAACCAGTGAAGTAAAAGCAAGACCCCAATTTTTACTTAGCATTTGACATTTCTCCCTTCAATCTCCCTTTTAACCTGAATATCTTTGTATTAATCAGACCAATATGTATTATATCCGGTTCCACTGCTGGATAATATCCATTAATCTTGGTTGAAAAGCCTGCTAGCCTGATCTTTCTGAACGCCATATGATGCACGAACAATAGCTATTTAACATAATTATACCTTCTGACTTAATAAAAAGAAATCCTTTAAAGTCTTTTCATTTTAAACTTGCCTTTACTGCGAAATGCAGCAGATCTCGAAAGCTTTCCATGCATTATACATTATTGTGCTTAAAGGAATTTTTCATTAATTAGAGAATAGTTATAAAATATATTTATGGAGGGATGCAATAATGCAGGGAAAAATCCGCGTTGGTGTTAGTTCATGCCTGCTTGGCAATCCGGTTCGTTATGATGGCGGCCACAAGCATGACCGTTACATAACAAATACCCTCGGAAAATACTTCGATTTTGTCCCAGTCTGTCCGGAAGTAGAATGCGGATTACCAATACCGAGAGAAGCTATGCGCTTGCTAGGAGATCCGGAAACTCCGCGCCTGGTTACATCAAGAAGCGGAATAGATCTTACCGAAAAGATGCTCAGTTATTGCCATGCCCGGGTTAGAGAACTGGAAAAGAATGATCTTTGCGCTTTCATTTTTAAGAAAGACTCTCCCAGCTCAGGCCTGCACAAAGTTAAGGTCTATCATGAATCCGGTCATTCACAAAAAAATGGACGTGGTTTTTTTGCCGCAGCATTTACCGATCACTTCCCACTGCTGCCGGTTGAAGAGGAGGGTCGACTGAATGATCCCGGATTACGTGAAAATTTTATTGAAAAAGTTTTTTGTTATTACCGCTGGAAAAATTTTCTGCAGCAAAAACCAGATTATAAATCACTAATTAATTTTCACACCAGCCATAAACTGCAACTGATGTCTCACAGTCCTAAACACCTGTCTAAAATGGGTAAACTGGTTGCAGCAGGCAAGGATATCCCTGAAGAAAAACTGCTGACAGAATATCAGTTCGACCTGATGGAAGCCATGTCATTAAAAGCCACCGTTAAGAAGAATGTTAACGTCCTTTATCATATTGCAGGCCACTTCAAAAAGTTGATCAGCAGCGACGAAAAAAATGAACTGATCTCATTAATTGAAAGTTATGCAAACCACACATCACCACTAGTTGTTCCTTTAACCCTGACCAATCACTTTATCAGGAAATATGATGCATCTTATTTGCAAAATCAAACTTACCTGGAACCCCATCCGTCAGAATTAATGCTGCGAAACCAGGTTTAGGCATATCTATTTATTAGCTTTTCGAAACAATTTATGTTATTATTCAGCATAGTAAGAATGATTATCTTTAACAGGAGAATTCACTGTGAACACTGCTTCTAAATCAAGCTTAAAAGATACCCTTCATGTAAATGACTTTAAAAAAATGATCATTGGCGCCAACTACTTTTTTGAACGGGAAGTAGAAAAAATTAATGCCCTAAATGTTTTCCCTGTTCCAGATGGTGATACCGGGACAAATATGATTATGACCCTAAAAGCTGCCACAGAAGGTTCAATGGAATACAAGGGTAGCTCAGTAGGGGAGCTTTCAGAGATTGTCGCTTCCAGGGCCCTGATGGGTGCGCGGGGCAATTCCGGAGTAATCTTATCACAAATCCTGCGGGGTATTGCCCGGGGATTAAGAAAAAAAGAATATATAACACCCGGTGAGCTGAGTAAGGCTTTCCAGTATGGTGTTGTTTATGCTTACAGGGCTGTGTCTAAACCGGTCGAAGGAACTATTCTTACTGTAGCAAGAGAAATGGCCCGCGGCATCCGCTCTGCTTCCCGGCAGGGAGAAAACCTTAACAACAGTATCGAGGCTGCTATTAAAAATGGCAAAAGCGCTTTAGCCCGAACCACTGATATGCTGCCCGCTCTTAAAGAAGCGGGCGTAGTTGACGCAGGGGGCCTGGGACTTCTGGTTTTCGTGGAAGGATGCCTGTATGCCTTAAAACGCTCAATGTCTGACGTGATTCACTATAAGGATATGAATAACCTTGAAGAGTCAGAACCGCTTATTGCTGCGACAACAAGCTTTACAGAAATAACTTCTCTAGATTTCCCATACTGTACCGAGCTAATAGTCAAGTCAGATGAAGGGGCTTTTCATAAGCTTAAGGATGAGTTGACTTCACTGGGCGAATCACTGCTCTTTGCTGAAGATGGAAAAGTAGCCAAAGTTCATATTCACACTGCAAACCCTGGCCTTGTTCTGGAAAAAGCCCAGCAATATGGAACCTTACACGACTTAAAAATTGACAATATGCTTGATCAGCAAAAGGAAAAAAATGCCGGAGACAGCAAGGTAGAAAGTTCTATTATCCTACCCGGTCCTGAAAAGATGGAACCTGGATTAACCGGAATTATTTCGGTTTCTTTTGGCGAGGGATTCCGGGAAATATTTCTAAGCCTGGGTACAGATGAAATTGTTTTCGGTGGGCAAACCATGAATCCTAATGTTGAAGACTTACTCAGTGCTGTAGAAAACCTGGACCAGGAGTCAGCCATTATACTTCCTAATAATAAAAATATTATCATGGTTGCAGAACAGGTTAAAGCTTTATCCGGCAAAAGGGTAGAGGTGCTTGAAACCAGAACTCTTCCCGAAGGATTAGCCGCGCTGCTCTCTTACAACCCCAACCTGCAAATCGAGGAAAACCTTGAAACCATGAGAGAAAGCATCAGCAAGGTAACAACCGCCCTTTTAACTTACGCAACCAGGGATGCTGTAATCCAGGGTGAAACCATAAAATATGGACAGTTCCTGGGACTGTGCGGAGAAGATATTATCACATCAAGGAATAAACTTGACCAGGCAGCTTTAGACCTGGCCCGTGCGGCAGCAGACCAGGGTAAAGATATAATCACCATTTTCCACGGACAGGATGTTGAACGAAAAGATGCTTCAGCCCTGGCAAAAATAATAGCCGAAGAATATCCAGATCTTGAAATAGAACTGCAATACGGGGGTCAACCGATCTATTATTATATTTTTTCAGTTGAATGAAGCTGAAGTAATAACAGCTCACCCGGCCTGACACTGCGGACAAAGCCCGTAAGCTTCAAGAGTATGATCTTCAATATTGTACCTGGTTACAGCCTCTATCTCCCTTGATATATGCTTAAAATTGCAGCTGCCAAATTCTATGATCTGGCTGCATCCTGTACAAATCAGGTGGTGATGGTGATCACCTGGCTTTTTCAACTCATAACGCAGCTGATTTTTTTTCAGAGAAATAGCCCTTAATATATCGAGTTCCAGCAGCAGATCAAGGGTCCGGTAAACGGTAGCCATACCAATACCGGGATACTCGGTCCTTATACCGGAGAATATTTTCCGCATATCAGGATGATCATGGCTTTCGGCCAGGTAATTTATAATAGCCACCCGCGGCCCGGTCAGTTTATACCCTTTGCGCTTCAATTCTTCCTGGGCTGCTTTATTCGCATCTTTATTCACTGATCATTCACTCCAGTTTGTTTTGCCTGGTATTTTTCAAATATAGGCCTTACCGCCATGGCCAGGGCAAATATTGCCGCCAGGACCAGGACAATTGCCGCTCCCGGTGGAACAGGATAAAAATAAGAGGTAAACAGCCCGCCAATACTGCCGGTCAAGCCGAATACAATCGACAGGAAAAGCATGGTGCGGTAATTTTTGCTAAGCCGGTAAGCTGTAGCCCCGGGAATAACAATCAGGGCTGCCACCAGGACCACCCCGGCCAACTGAATGGAAACCATGACCGTCAACCCCATAGCTGCCAGCAGCCCCATATAAATAAAGGAAACAGGCAGGCCGCCAGCTTCAGCCATCTCCTCATCAAAACAGATCATCACCAGCTCTCTGAAAAAAATGATCACAAAAACTGTTATAATAACCAGGACTATCGCCATAAAAGCAAGATCCCGGGGGGAAACAGACAATATGTTCCCAAAAAGCAGGGCAAATAGTTCAGGATAATATCCTTTGAAAGTGCTGATTAGGGCAATTCCCAGGGCCATTCCCGATGCATAGAAGATACCGATCACGGTATCCTCGCTGATCTTGCCAATCCTGCTGATATATCCGGTACTCATAGCCGTTCCAACAGCAAAAACAGAGCCGGAAAAAACAGGGTCAATTCCTGTGATTAAACCGAGAGCTATCCCACCCAGGGCAGTATGAGATATACCAGCCCCCAGAAAAGAAAGCCTTTTTAAAACAACAAAAAACGATATTGTAGAACAAAGCGTTCCTACCAAAAGGGCCGCCACCAGTGCACGCTGCATAAATCCATATTCCAATATTTCACTCAAGAATGCCCGCCCCCTTTATCCAGGGTGCTTAGTAAATCAAACTGGCAGCGGTAAGCTTCATCCAGGCAAGGACTGTGCATCACATCTACAGGGAGCCCATGAATATGCATGGTCCGGTTGATACAAACCAGCTGGTCTGCAGCTGAAGCAACTGACACCAGGTCATGTGAAACCATTAATATTGTCAGGCCCTTATCCCTTTTCAGGCTCTGGATCAGTTCGGTAAAGCTCTGCTGAGCCGGGAAATCCAGGCCGGCATTTGGTTCGTCCAACATTAAAAGCTCAGGCTGCCGGACCAGGGACCTGGCCAGGAGAATCCTTTGCTGTTCACCACCGGAAAGGTCCTGAAAAGGCCGCTTATAGTAGTTTTCCATTCCCACAAAGTGAAGAGCCGTTTTAATTTTTCCACCTTTTCCGGGGATACGGCGCAGCATGGTCTCAGGAGTTAGCAGACCACCGGCCACAACATCTGCCGCAGAAAGGGGGAACCGCCTCTCGAACGATTGTCTTTGAGGCATATAACCAATTCTCGGGCGGACCTCTCTTAGTCTCTCGACAGGAACTCCGAAGACCTCAAGCTGCCCCTTGCTAATTGGCACCAGGCCGAGAGCAGCCCGCAAAAATGTTGTTTTACCGGCTCCGTTCGGACCTATAATACCGGTCAATTCACCGCCTGGCACAGTAAAGGTTATATCCTCTAAAACCTTCTTGCCGCCCAGTTCCACCTGAACCTGGTCTGCCCTGATAATATCTTTCATTTAACTCAGCCTCTCTATTAAATAAACCTTAAGCCAACTTATTGCATAGCATCTTTAAAAACGGCCAGGTTAAAACGCATCATTTCAAGATAAGATTCACGCCCTGTTACATCTTCTCCTCCAAGAGGATCTATGATTTTCACATCGATCCCGCTTTCTTCTGCAATTCTTTCAGCCAGGGCCACCGGGAACTGAGGCTCGGCATAAATAGCGCCAATATCTTCCGTCCTGATTATACCAACCAGTTCAGCCACCCAGCCCGCCGAAGGCTCCTGACCCGGAAACTGTGCAACAACAGCAACTTCCTCCAGGTCGTAGCGCTGGCTGAAGTACTGCCAGGCAGAGTGAAAAGATATAAATCCCTGGTGAGAAAAGCCGGATACTGCTGTCTCAATATCCTCATGCAGGGCTGTAAGCTCACCCTGGTATCTCATCAAATTCTCTTCATAATAATCCCTGCCCTCCTGATCAATTGATGCAAATTGTCCTGATATTGCGGGACAAACATCATCCCGGATAATAATTGGATCAAGCCAGTAATGGGGATCGTTTGGGCCGTGATCGTGACAGCAGTCATGATCGCAATCATGATGATCATGATCATCGTTATGGTCGCAGTCAAGATGTTCTTCATTTCCTTCATTATTAACGCTGCGGTAGCCGGCAGACTCAATCAGATCAACTTTCTCCGATAAATCCAGGAGCTCCGGGCCAGGTTCCGCTGCCCTGGCCAGATCAACCGCCCAGTCATCCAACCCGGCACCGATATAAACAAATAAATGAGCCCGTTCAACTTCCCTGGCCTGATCCACCGTAGGTTCATAAGTATGGGGACTGGCTCCGGCCGGTAATAGGTAGCTCACATTCACACGATCTCCACCCAGCTCATTAACAATATCGGCCAGGGGATAGATTGTTGTTACGACATTAATCACCTGGCCATCAGCATCATTATTAATATCCATATCATTCTCAGGCTGAGTAGCGGCACAACCGCTGACCAACAACATCACTATCAATGCAAAAGCCACCAAAATCTTCATTAATCCTCAACTCCCTTATTGAAAATTTTATTCGTTTATATCAAGGTATAGCTATTTTCAATACTTTAAAGTCCTAAATAATTGATAATATTTTTCATTTATGTCGTTTAGTATAACATATGCTAATGTTTTTGTTTACTTATAATCGCAGCTAATATATTATTTTAGTTGTAAATGTTATAAAGCTGGAGGGATAAATAATGTACACCAAACCGACAAAAAAACCAGCCCGGCCTTTTTTTTCATCAGGCCCCTGCGCCAAAAGGCCCGGCTATAAACTGGAAAACCTGAATGAAGCACCACTGGGCCGCTCACACCGCAGCAGTTCCGGTAAAGCACGCTTGAAAGAAGCCATTGAAAAAACAAAATATATTTTAAACCTGCCAGAAGATTACCTGGTCGGTATTGTCCCCGCATCAGATACCGGAGCTTTTGAGATGGCCATGTGGAACTTACTTGGAGAAAAACCAGTAGATGTTATCTTTTTTGAATCATTCGGTAAAACCTGGGCCGATGATATCACCAGGCAGCTTAAGCTGAATGATGTCCGATTTTTTGAAGCAGATTACGGTTTGCTGCCCAACTTAGAAGAAGTTAACTTTGACCATGATGTTATTTTCACCTGGAATGGCACTACCAGCGGGGTTAAAGTTCCCGGGGGCAACTTTATACCATCGGGGCGAACAGGGCTAACAATCTGTGACGCCACCTCCGCAGTTTTCGCCATGGAAATCCCCTGGGACAAAATAGATGTTGCCACTTTTTCCTGGCAAAAAGTTCTCGGAGGGGAAGCCGCCCATGGCATGTTAATCCTTTCGCCCCGTGCAGTTGAAAGATTAGAAAGCTATACTCCACCCTGGCCCCTGCCGAAAATATTCCGCCTGACAAAAGGCGGCAGCCTGATGAAAGATATTTTTGAAGGCTCTACCATCAATACTCCTTCCATGCTATGCAATGAGGATTACCTGGATGCCCTAAAGTGGGCTGAAAGTATTGGCGGGCTGGAAGGCCTGATAAAGCGCAGCATGGAAAACCTAAAAGTAATTGAGGGCTTCGTGGATGAGCACGACTGGATTGACTTTCTGGCCGAGGATCCCACCATCCGCTCAAATACCAGTGTCTGTCTGACCATTGACCTGGAAGCGGACCAGCTGAAAAAATTGGTTAAATTACTGGAAGCTGAAGAGGCAGCATATGATATATCTTCTTACCGCGATGCCCCGGGCGGACTGCGCTTCTGGTGCGGGGCCACGGTTGACATAGCAGACCTGGAAATAGCTATGCAGTGGCTTGAGTGGGCTTATCACCAAGTGCAGGCTTAATATTTAGTAATAGTTGTAGTGGTTCAGCCAGCACTTTACACTTGCTTCAGTTTTTTAAGAAGCAGTTCATTTACAAGCTTGGGGTTCGCCTTGCCTTTAGTTTCTTTCATCACCTGTCCAACCAGGAAGCCGATGACCTTGGTTGTGCCAACGCGGTACTTTTCCACGCTATCAGGGTTGGCCGCAACAACCTTATCAACGATCTCTTCCAGTTCTCCCTGGTCGGAAATTTGGAGAAGGCCTTCTTCTTCAACCACGGTTCGGGGAGACTGGCCACTTTCAAAAGCCTTTTCTAAAACCTCTTTACCGATCTTGCCGCTGATTAAATTCTCATCAATCATCTGCAGCAATTCAGCCAGATGCTCCGGGAGAAAACTGCTCTGATCCGCTTCCAGGCCGGCAGCATTAAGACGGGCCAAGAGTTCACCCATAATCCAGTTACTGACCTCTTTCGGATTATTATAGCTTTCAAGGCATGCTTCAAAGTAATCGGCCAGACAGCGCGATGCAGTCAATACTCCGGCATCATATTCAGGCAGGTTGTATCCACTTTTAAAGCGGGCAGCCCTGGCTTCTGCCATTTCAGGCAGGGTGGCCCTGGCCTTTTCAACCGCTTCGGCAGTTAATACCAGCGGAGACAGTTCCGGATCAGTAAAACAGCGATAGTCATGCGCCTCAAGCTTACTGCGCATCACAATTGTTTCCTGTTTATCTTCTTCCCAGCGCAGGGTCTGGGAAATAACCTCTTCGCCGCTTTTTAAAACATCACTTTGCCTTTGTATTTCGTGTTCAAGCGACTTTTCAACTGCTTTAAATGAGTTCATGTTTTTTAATTCGGTTTTGCTGCCAAAAGTTTCACTGCCTTTAGGTCGCAGTGAAATATTTGCATCACAACGCAGGCTGCCTTCTTCCATTTTGCAATCAGAAACCCCGGCATATTGTAAGATACTTTTTAACTGCTCCAGGTAACGCCTTGATTCTCCAGGAGAACGAAGATCCGGTTCAGTCACTATTTCAACCAGGGGCACCCCGGCCCGGTTGTAATCAACCTTGGAACCATTGCCCCCGGCAGCGTGCACCAACTTGCCGGCATCCTCTTCCATGTGGACACGTCCAATACGAATCTTTTTTATGCTGCCATGATCATCTTCAATAGTCAGGTGACCGTTACTGCCTATAGGTTCATAGTACTGTGAAATCTGATACCCTTTCGGCATATCCGGATAAAAGTAGTTCTTACGGTCAAAATAGCTTGAAAGGGCAATATCACAGTTCAATGCCAGCGAAGCAGTCAGGGCCTGCTGCACAGCTTCGCTGTTCAGCCGGGGGAAAGCACCGGGAAAGCCGAGGCAGACAGGGCAGGTGTGAACATTTGGTTCGGGCACAAAATGATTGGGGCATGGGCAGAAGAGTTTGCTCTCTGTCATTAACTCAACATGAACTTCAAGGCCGATAACTACTTCGTATTCCATTTAAATCTTCCTTTCTCTTCTTTAGGCTTTTCCGTGAGGGAATAGCTGTTTATTACGAACCACAATATCACTGACTGTCGTGAGGGTTTTTTCGCTAAATGGGGGACCGACCAGCTGCAGGCCAGCAGGCAATTCACCGATCATGCCTGCCGGGAAGCTGAGGGCGGGAAGACCCGACAAGCTGACCGGGGCGCAGAATATATCTTCTTCCCAGGATGAGATTAGATCTTTTCCCTCGCTTAGAAGGGGAGGAAGGTTTTTAACTACCGGCATTAATAATAGTTCGCAACCGGTCAAAGCCAGGCCAAATTCACGGCGAACCAGGTTCCACACTTTAAGAGCCTGCCGGTAGTATAAGTCGAAATTGCCCTTATTGAGTAGATAAGTTCCATATATACTGCGCTGCCGTCCTTCTCGGCCCAGTATATTGCTGCGTGACTTCAGGTACAGCTCCTCCAGGTTATCCGCCTCAGATGCTGATCCGAAACGAATGCCATCAAAACGGGCATGATTGGAAGAAGCTTCCGCCTGGGCAATGACATAGTATGCCCGCAGCGCTTCCGGCAGCATTTTTAAGCTAATATCTGATATTTCAAAACCCTGCTCTTTAAATAAATTAATAGTCTCCTGGCAGATAGCTTTAAACTCCGGTTCAAGGCCCTCTATGAGTGACTGCGGAAATCCTATTTTTAAATTTTCTATTGCGACAGGCTCTACTTCCAGGATAGATTCATCCTTGCTAATTAGAGTAGAGGCATCATATTGATCATAACCGGCAATAACCTGTATGACAGCATCAATATTCTTTCCGGTAAGGGCGGTAACCCCAATCTGGCCAAAAGAACTGCTGTGCAGGTTTAATCCATGCCTGGAAACAAGGCCGCCTGTTGGGCGCAAACCGGCAACCCCACAGCTGGAAGCTCCCTGGCGCAGAGCTCCTCCACTGTCACTTTCAAGCGCTACCATGGCCGCACCGGTAATGACAGCCACAGCCCCGGCACTACCTGCAGCACGGCTATTATCCCAGGGGTTAATGGTTGCCCCTTTGGGAGATGAAGTTGTAGAGGAACCAAGGCTCATATTATCCAGGTTTGTTTTACCAACTACTATGGCTCCGGCTTCCATCAGCCTCTCAACTGCTGTTGCCGTATAGGGAGAATAAAAATCGCTAAAACCACCTGAGCCAAATGTTGTAGGTAATACCCCGTAACAAATATCATCTTTTACTGCCACGGGTATACCGGCAAGGGGTAATTTTTCACCTTTTTCAATGCGCAGGTCAATTGCCTTAGCCTGCTCTAGCGCATCAACCCCGGCCTGGTGAATAAAAATATTAAGACTTTCATTTAATAGAGAACCATTCTCAAGGGTTTTTTCTATCAGATCATGAGCGGTATATTCTCCATTATGGATATCCTCTGCTGCCTGACAAACAGATAAATTCCTTAAATCCAAAGTTATCCTCCTATCCGATCGCTCGCTATTATTCAATAATGGGGGGAACCAGGTAAAATCCCTCATCAAATTCAGGCGCTGCTTCTTGTAACTCTGCCATCACGCCTTTATGGGCAAAATCTTCCCTGAGTACATTTACAGAATTATGTCCTAATATTATAGGTTCAATTCCTGTTGTATCAACTGCAAGCAGCGGTTCAAGCCAGTTTGCAAAAATGCCCAGCTGCTGGTATAAGCGAACATGCTCATCTCCAGGCAGGTCAACCTTGGCAGTTTTAACCGCTTTTTCAAATCCTTTTTCAATATCGCTCATTTGTTATCACCTGCTTATCCGTAAATTATTAATGATAGAATATTTACTAAGCTATATTCAATTATGTCTGCCTTCTGGAGAATACTATGGCCAATAATTCTGGGAAAATGGGCAAAACCCTGCCATTAAACTTAAATATTAGTGCCTGGGTCTAAATCAAAAGGCAGACCATACCAGCAAATCACTTTAACACTGGCATTTTCAAGTCTTTAAATAGTGGGAGGCACTTCCTGAACAAAGACGAACACGAGAAATGCTATTATATAGAGATATATTGCAAAGTATAAAAGTCTTCCTTTTTTCAAGAAGTCAATCAGCCAGATAATACTTACTATCGAAAAAATAAATGAAGCCAGAAAAGAAGCAGCCAGTGGACCCGCTCCGATTTCACTCCAAATTGCACCTGAAATATCGCCTGCAGCCAGGACAGTTGAGCCTAATATAGCCGGAATAACCAGCAAAAAGGAATACCTTACTGCTGTATTGCGTTCTAAGCCGGCCCAAAGAGCGGCAATCAGGGTAGATCCGGAGCGGGATATGCCCGGCAGGACAGCAATAGTTTGTCCCAACCCAACGATAAAAGCATCCAGCCAGGTCATCCTGTCTTCTTTGCGGTTACCGTAATGCTTAAATCTTTCTATCAAAATAAGGGCTGTTCCCGTCAAGGCCAGGGCCGCTGCAATAAAAGACGGCGTTTTCATGATATCAACAACCAGGTTCTTTAAAATCAGACCAAGGATGCCGGTTATAGCCGTGGCTATGATGATGTAAATACCGAACATAAAATGGATTTTGTTTGTATCGCTTTTTTCATTAAGGTATGAAAAGAACCCCCTGATTACAGACCACAGATCCTGCCGGAAATAAATTATTACAGCAAACACTGATGCGATATGCAGGAATATTTCATAAGCCAGGCCAGGAAAATTATAACCAAAAAGCAGTTCGGTAATAATAATATGGGCCGTACTGGATATGGGCAGAAATTCACTGATTCCCTGGACAATGCCGAAGATAATTGCTTCAAATAGTGACATTTATAAACCCTGCTTCCTCAATATATGTGGACCCCTTATTTAATCAAATGTTTCTTCCATTTTCTGCCGGTGAACCGCCAGAGCATCTTCTCCAAATAAAACAAAACGTATCAGCCTAACCTGCTTTAAATCAGCAGTAGTTTCCTTTACTGTTTGAAAGGCAATTTTAGCCGCATCTTCCACGGGATAGCCAAAAGCACCGGTAGAAATGGACGGGAAAGCCACTGAATCAATCTTACTGTCTTCTGCGAGCTGCAGGGCATTTCGATAACAGTCTGCCAGAAGCTTGTCTTCTGGCCTGTCAGCACCGTAGACAGGACCAAGACAGTGAATCACGTAATCATTGGGCAAGTTATGAGCCCCTGTTATAACTGCCTCACCCGGCTTAATCGGGGCAAGCGGCTTGCACTCCTCTTCCAGTCCTGGCCCGGCAGCACGGTGCAGCGCTCCTGCCACCCCTCCTCCAATTTTAAGCTGAGCATTGGCAGCATTTACTACCGCTACAATGTCCTTCTGGGCGGCAATATCTCCCGTAATACATTCAACGGTAACATTATTCACTACTTTTTCCATTTTAATAACTCCTCCTTTCCTTCCCTATTATGACAAAAAGGTCCGGGAGAATCAAACTCCCGGACCTAACAATTATAGTAATTAATTAAGTACAAAAACCCGTCCCCGTGTACTTAATCGCCTATTTTCCATGTTTCCCAGACCTTGCCGACAAGGTCGGGGCCGGGTTTAAGGGTTTTCTTGCCAGGCTGCCAGCCGGCTGGTGTTGGTTCGCCGGTTTCGCGGACATGCTGGAATGCCTGGACCTGGCGAATCAGCTCAGCGAAGTTGCGACCGACCGGTGGAGAAAGAACTTCCATCGCCTGGACAACACCGTCCGGGTCAATTATAAAGCGGCCCCTGATATTAACTCCGCCTTCTTCATCGTATACACCATAGAGAGTGCCAATCTTTCCGCCCGTGTCGGAAAGCATGGGAAATTGCACTCCACCCTCAACCATCTTGGAAAGTTCAACTTCCTGCCAGATTTTATGGGTAAACTGGCTGTCAACGCTGCAGGACAACACTTCTACACCCAGTTCCTGCAGTTCCTTATACCTGGCGGCAACTGACGCCAATTCTGTCGGTCAGACGAAAGTAAAATCGCCGGGATAGAAGCAAAGCACTACCCACTTATCCTTGTAATCTGACAGTTTTACCTTCTTGAAACCTCCATCGACAAAGGCATCTGTTTCAAATTCGGGAGCTTTTTGGCCCACTTTTGCACTCATAGTAAAACCTCCTATTTTAATTTATAATTCCCCTGTTTATATATTCAATAGACTAATAATCGTTCCTGCCTTTATTAATAATTTTTATTCAAAACTAAAAAAGCCCGCACCCCAGCCTTTTTTGATAAAAGGCATCTACGGACTGAATGGATACTAATATTTGTCACTACTTTTCTGCAGTTGCAATGGCTCTCTCAGAATAGCTTTGCTTTGGGGCATGTTAATTGTTTCCAATATCCAAGTACAAAAACCCTGCCCCCGTGTACTTATTTCCCTGCCAGCAGTTTCCGCTGCTCTTCTGCCAGATCGGCGAGAGTTATCGATTGAAGCTCCCTGAGAATAACCTGGTGCATTCTGACCCAAACATCCCTGGTTACACAAGAACCGACCCTATCACATGTTTCAGGATTGTCAACACATTCTACCGGGGCCAGGGAGCCCTCGACAGAGTATATAAGATCATAGAGGGTAATCTGGTCAGGTGTTTTAACCAGCCTGTATCCACCGCGACTGCCTTTCTGGGTACTGACAAAACCGCTGACTCGAAGCGGATTCATAACCTGCTCTAAATATTTTATTGACAGATCCTGCTTTTCAGCAATTGTTTTTAACTTTACAGGCTCTCCATCATAGCTTAAAGACAGTTCAACCATGGCCCGCAAAGCATAACGCGCTTTTGTCGATAATCGCACTTTTTTCCTCCTTAAAGCGGATTTTTTTTCAGCCGCAGTGAATTAAATACAACATTCAAAGAGCTTAAAGCCATCGCCCCTGCCCCGATAATCGGGTGCAGCAAGCCTAAAAAAGCAACCGGTATTGCTACTGCATTGTAGAACCAGGCCCAAAAATAGTTTTGCTTAATTTTCCCGAAAGTCGCCCGGGAAAGCTTAATTGAAGAAACTACTGAACCAAGGTCGCCACGAACCAGGGTAATGTCAGCTGCTTCAATGGCAATATCCGTTCCCGTGCCAATCGCTATACCCACATTAGCCTGCTTTAGAGCTGGAGCATCATTTATACCGTCACCAACCATGGCTACCAGACCAAACTCATTTTGCAACCTTTTTACTTCTTCAACTTTTCCTTCCGGCAGCACTTCTGCCAGAACCTTGCTGATACCAATTTGACCTGCAATTGCTGAAGCAGTATTCCAGTTATCACCGGTAATCATTGCAGTTTTAAAGCCCATTTTTCCCAACTCGGCTATTGCCTCTACCGCTTCTTCCTTGATTGTGTCAGCTACAGCAATAATACCTGCCAATTTGCCATCAACCGCAGTTAAAATTGCCGTCTTACCTTCTTCTTCCAGTCTTTTCATTTCTTCATCTGCACCATCAATATCAATCTGCTTTGTTTCCATCAGGCGCCTGCTGCCGACCGCAACTTTGCTGCCATCAATAGTCCCTTCAACCCCCTGGCCGGTAATTGAATTGAAATCTTTGACATCTTTAAGTTTCAACCCCTCATTTTTTGCTTTTTCTACCAGGGCAGCCCCCAGGGGATGTTCCGATACCGCTTCAATACCAGCGGCATAACCAAGCAGATCAGCCTGCTCGTATCCATTTAAAGATACCTGATCTGTTACCTGTGGCTTACCCCTGGTCAGAGTCCCTGTTTTATCGAAAGCAATAATCCTGATATCTTTCATGGTTTGAATTGCTTCCCCGCTTCTGATTAAGATTCCCTTTTCCGCACCCAATCCACTACCAACCATTAAAGCTGTTGGAGTAGCCAGGCCGAGGGCGCAGGGGCAGGATATAACTAAAACAGCGGTGGCCGCCATAAAAGCAAGGGTCAGGTTAGGAACGTCAAGATTTGCCCAGGGAGGGCTGACGTAAGCGACAATAGAGCTGTGAAAATCCGGGAAGAGCAACCAGGAAATAAATGAAGCCAGGGCTATCAGCAAAACTGCGGGAACAAAGTAACCCGTTACTTTATCAGCAAATTCCTGGATTGGCACCTTTGAGCCCTGGGCCTCTTCCACCATTTTGATCACCTGGGACAAAAATGTATCTTTGCCAACCTTTGTTACCTTGACCTGTAGAGCCCCCTGGCGGTTAATTGTCGCTCCAATTACTTCATCACCATTCTGCTTTTCAACCGGCAGGGATTCACCGGTGGCCATAGATTCATCAATACTGCTCTGGCCGCTGACAACTATACCGTCTGTAGGAATTTTTTCACCGGGCTTTACCAGCATCACCTGTCCTGCCTGCAGTTCATCGACAGGAATTTCCCGTTCAGAACCATTTTCAATAATGCGCGCTGTTTTTGCCTCCATGGCCAGCAGTTTTTTGATCGCCTGCGAAGCCCTGCCCTTGGCCTTGGTTTCCAGAAAACGGCCAACCAGGTGCAGAGCCATGATACTTGCAGCCATTTCCACAAAAGTCGTCAAGGGGAACCAAAACTGGAGAAAGCTTAGCAGGTATGGCAGAGCAGAACCAAGAGTCACAAGGGTGTCCATATTGGCGCTTCCCCGTTTTAAGGCACGCAGCGTACCCATATGGGTATCTTTACCGGCAATAAATATAGCCGGAAAGGCCAGGATAACGCTAATGACAAAATATCCGGGAATAGCGACGACAAACATATTAATCATCATTAAAACCATGATTATGCCGGCAAAAATTGCAGCCAGCCACATCCTGCCTGCCGCCCGCCTGATAGTGTCTTCATCACGGTCATGAACTACCTGTTCATGTTCTGTTTGTTCAATTTTTTTTTCCTCTTCTGCCACCTGGTAACCGGCACTGGACACCAGTTCAACCAGGTCATCCCGGCTTACCTTAGTTTTATCATATTTAACTATTGCTTTTTCTGCAGCAAAGTTTACTGATGCCTCTAAAACACCCGGCTGATTCTGCAGTGTGCCTTCTAAACCCCGTGCGCAGGAAGCACAGCTCATACCGTCAATTTTAAAAACAGCATCAATTACTGAACTTTTTTCTTGTTCGATCGTCCCGCTGTATCCGGCATCTTTTACTCTCTGCATAACTGCTTCCTCTGACAGAATATCCGGGTCATACTCCAGGTATGCTTTTGCTGAAGCAAAGTTAACTGAAGCGCTGTTTATCCCTTCCGTTTCCTGCAGGCCCTTCTCAAGACCCATGGCGCAGGAAGCACAGCTCATACCGTCAATTAGTAAAGTTATTTTTTTCATTTTGATCAACCTCTTTAACAGATAATGTTTATTAATTGCTCAACTATGATCGAAATTATTACTGGCTATTTGAGGTAATTTATCAGAACGATAGCCTTATCACTCTTCCTCAAACAAAGCTGTTGAAATATAACGATCAGCCAGGTCTGGGAAAATGGTAACGACCATCTTGCCTTCGTTTTCCACACGCCCGGCAACCTGCAGGGCTGCAGCACATGCAGCGCCCGAAGATATCCCAACTAATAATCCTTCAGATCTTATTAATGAACGTGCAGTCTCAAGTGCAGAATGGCTTGATACCTGTATAATCTCATCAATCAAGTCCTGCTTTAAAATATCAGGAATGAATCCGGCCCCGATACCCTGTATTTTATGCGAACTCGGACTGCCCCCGGAAAGAATGGGAGACTCTTCCGGCTCCACCGCTACAGTTTGCAGGCTTGGTTTAAGTTTTTTTAATGTATCTGAGACCCCGGTAATTGTTCCGCCGGTCCCAACCCCACAGACCAGAATGTCTATCTCCCCTTCAGTGTCGGCCCAAATTTCCGCTGCAGTTGTCCGCCTGTGTATATCAGGATTTGCTTCATTATTGAACTGCTGTGGCATAAAGTACTGACTGCTATCCCGGACCATCTCTTCAGCTTTTTGCACAGCACCGGTCATGCCTTTTTCGCCGGGAGTTAAAATTAGTTCAGCTCCCAGGGCTTTAAGTATGCTGCGTCTTTCACTACTCATCGTATCTGGCATAACCAGAATGCATTTATACCCTTTGGCTGCAGATACCAGGGCAAGACCTATCCCTGTATTTCCACTGGTCGGCTCCAAAATTACCTTACCATCACCGAGAAGTCCCTTTCTCTCTGCATCCTCAATCATACTAAAAGCAATCCTATCCTTTATGCTCCAGCCGGGATTATAAGCTTCAAACTTTGCAACAACCAGGGCCTTACAATCTTTCGCAACCTTGTTCAGCTTAACAAGCGGGGTTCCGCCAATTAGTCCGGTAACATCGTTTGCAATTCTCATAATCAGCCTCCATTAGATCCCGAAAAATTCCCTACTATTATAATAGGTAATATATTAATTACAGTTTAACCAATTATAATTGGGCTGTCAACCGGTAGCATAGGTTTAAAAAGGTTTTAAAGAGGAGACTTTTAGCCGTCTTCACGGCCGGACCAGTTCACTCTCTGCGGGAAGGGAATCTGGATACCTTCAGCTTCAATCGCTATTTTTATTTTCCAGAGAAGTTCTCTTTGCACGGTATACCATTCGGAGGTAGGGGTCCAGATGCGGGCGACAATATCAACACTGCTATCTCCCAGGTCATCGACAAAAACATAAGTAGGGGGATTAACCATAGTCAGGGGATGTTCCTCCACCAGGTTTTTAATAATCTCGATTGCTTTATCAGCATCATCGGAATAACGAATCCCGATATCCAGATCAAGCCGGCGCACCGGGTTCAGGGAAAAATTTATGATACTCGAAGTAAAAACCATTTCGTTGGGAATACGAATATAAAGCCCGTCAAGGGTGCGTATAGCGGTAGATATTATATTAATATCTTCAACAAAACCGCGGTGATCACCTATGATTATTTGATCCCCAAGCTTAACCGGCCTTTCCCCCATCAGAAAAATGCCGGATATTAGATTACCGATAATGCTTTGACTGGCAAAACCGATAGCCAGGGCAACTATACCGCCTGCCACCATTAATCCTGATGGTTCCAACCCCAAAGTAGGCATGATCCAGAGAACGGCCAAAACCAGGATGCCATAAGAGACTATTTTAGTCATCAGTTCAAGGTTTTCCTGGCTCATTTTTTCTTTAAAAGTCCTGCGCATCTGGACTACCATAACTTTTGATAAGATTAAGGCAGCAAAAAAAATAATAGCCGATATTGCCAGGTTAAACCAGGTAACATCACCATAGATAGGATTATTTAGCCAGTCAAGCAATTAATAGCCCTCCTCCATAATTGTCCGCCCCGGCAGTTTTAAAAATCTGGCACTAAACATTTCCAGACCTTTACTCATACCTCCCTGCAGGGATTGATCAATAAAAGCGGTTTCGGCAGTTACCTCACTGTAAATCTTCACAGTTGACTTCAAGGAAACAAGATGGGGGCTGTAATAGATTTTCATGCCCTGGGCACTAAAAATTACCTTTCTTACTTCCGCCCACTTTGCCAGCTGATTATTAAATTCAATTTTCATCACACCCTGCCGGAGAGGATTAACGGCAGGAATATCTTCATAAACAGGGCTTTTCCAGTATTTACAGACCAGGCCGGTCCTGATTGAACCATAAAGGGTAAATTTTGAGCGACTCAGGGTAAATATATCGAACACATCATTTCCTTCAGGTTTACGACTTGAAAATGCCACCGCCAGTTCCAGGGGGAAAGTAACCAAAAGATTATGATTGGAGCGCGGTTTTAACATAACCGGATTCTCCAGTTCAATTAAGAGGTGATTACTAAGAGCTACCGGAGTATGAAATGGTTCCACCGGACTAAGCATCAGCTTGCCTCGTTCTGCTATAATTGTTTTTTCCATTTTCCCGGAAGAATCTTCTCTTCGATAAGACAGACCTTCTCCGCACTTTTCAAGGCTAATCGAAACTCCTTCAAAATCAAGATATACTGGCACTTTATGCGGCCCCCAGGGAAACCCTTCAGTTTTCTGCCCGTCCTCATTACTATATTGCCAACTTAAATAATCGGGGCTTTCAAGTGCTTTTTCTCGTTTTCTATCCATGGCTAACCTCTCATTTTGTTAATCGGACTCTTCCATCACTTCTTCTACTGTTCTATCTTTTCGAATAGGATTTTGCTTGATCATTTTAACCTTTTTCTCTCTGTACATTTTGGAGTCGGCAGTAAATATCATTTGACAAAAAATATATTAAACATTATCTCTTTTTTGAAGCACGTTCTCTTATATTGCGATCCAGAATTTTTTTCCGCATACGGATAGCCGCAGGTGTAACCTCAACCAGTTCATCTTCGGCAATAAATTCCATCGCCTGTTCAAGTGCAAAAATCCTTGGCGGAACCGGTTTAATTGCATCATCAGCTGCACTTGCCCTGATATTGGTTAAATGTTTTTTCTTGCAAACATTGATCTCCAAATCATTTTCACGGGCATGTTCGCCGACGATCATACCGGCATAGACTTTCTGGCCTGGCTTAACAAATAATGTGCCGCGATCTTCCATGCTAACAAGACCGTAGGGAGTTGCATCCCCACTTTCATAAGCAATCAGCACCCCCCGGCGCCTACCGGGAATATCACCTTTATAGCTTCCATAATGACTGAAAAGATGATGCATAATGCCTTCTCCCCTGGTATCGGTTAACAGTTCGGAGCGAAAGCCAATCAGGCAGCGGGCAGGAATAATGAATTCCATCTTTATACTCTTTTCACCGACCGGCTCAAGGCTCTGCATCTCTCCGAGTCTTTCACCAAGATTTTCTATGATTCTCCCGGAATAAACTTCCGGAATATTCAGGTACAACCTTTCATAAGGCTCAAATGTAACCCCATCGATAATTTTTAAGATAGGTTTAGGTTTTGATATTTGCAGCTCATAACCTTCTCGTCTCATTGTCTCGATTAATATTCCCAGGTGAAGTTCGCCCCTGCCGGCAACTTCAAATGCTTCCGGAGAATCTGTCTCCGAAACTTTAAGACTAACATTGGTCTCAGCTTCCTTCCATAGCCTGCTGCGCAGCTGGCGAGAGGTAATATATTTGCCCTCCCGACCGGCAAATGGGCTATCGTTAACAATAAAATTCATAGTAAGGGTTGGTTCATCTATAATAAGCAAGGGAAGTGGAGCCGGTTTGTCCGGATCGCTAATTGTTTCACCGATATTTACCTGGCCTAGACCTGCCACTGCAACAATATCTCCGGCTTCAGCTGAAGCAGTTTCACTGCGCTTCAAACCCTCGAAGGTCCACAGCTTTCCTATCTTAACTGTTTCGACCTGGCCGTTTTGTTTGCACAGAGCGACAATTTGCCCACTGTCCAGCCATCCATTCCGGATCCTTCCAATACCGATACGACCAACATAGTCGTCATAATCAAGGGTATTGATTTGCAGCTGCAAAACCTGTCCGGCATCGGCCTGGGGCGGTGGAATTTCCTCCAGGATAAGATCGAAAAGAGGCTGCAGGCTTTTGCCCTCATCTTCAGGGTTTAATGTAGCTGCACCCCGGCGTGAATCTGCATAAATAACGGGGAAATCAAGCTGCCAATCTTCCGCTTCAAGTTCAACAAATAGATCGAACACTTCATTTACAACCTCTTCCGGCCTGGCATCGGAACGATCTATCTTATTAATAACTACAATTATGCGCAGACCGACATCCAGGGCTTTGCGCAGCACAAATTTTGTCTGTGCCATCGGACCTTCAAATGCATCAACTAGCAATAATGCTCCATCAACCATTTTTAAGACCCTTTCAACTTCCCCACCGAAATCAGCGTGACCGGGAGTATCAACAATATTGATTTTTGTACTGCCGTAATGAACCGCCGTGTTTTTTGATAATATGGTGATTCCTCTTTCTTTCTCCAGGTCACTAGAGTCCATTATTCTTTCCCCAACCTGCTCATTTTCACGGAATATTCCTCCCTGGCGCAACAAACCGTCTACCAGGGTTGTTTTTCCATGATCTACATGGGCGATAATGGCGATATTACGTATACTATTTTCTGTTTGAATCGTCAAATTAGCTCACCTGACTTGTCCTGCTTTATCTATGCAGCGAAAAAATGCACATCAGTTAATTAAAACATTATTTCCCGGACAATGCAATTAAATATATTTTTATTAACTAAGAAGTGGTTTTATCGCTTCACGGTAAATAGGTATGCCCTGGGGGCAATAGCAGCGGCGGCATTCAGCGCATTTTTCTATGCCGAGGCTGCGGGCCTGAGCTTTTCTATCCACATTATCACGGGGGTCTAAATGCAGCTGAGCCAGTTTAAGGAATATATAAGGACCGGCAAAACCCTCTAGATTTACTCCACTCGGATCTAAGTTGGAACAGGCAGAATGGCAGCAAAGGCATTCCAGGCAGCTCGATAGCTTAACCAACCCACCGGGGATCCTAACAGGATCGAAATGCGGGCTGGCACTAACCTTTCCGAAGCTGGCAGCCACTTCACCTCTATTTGCTGCGTAATATATCCCATGTTCCTTTAAAAAAGCATCCAGGGGGCTTCGGTCTACAACCAGATCCCGCACCAACGGCAAATTTGCCAAAGGCTTTATATTTATTTCTTCTGCCCTGATAAAGGCAGTGCAGGCCAGGACAGGCCGTTCATTAACTATCATTCCGCAGAGACCACACCGACCATAACGACAGCTATATTCAAAGGCCAGGGTAGGATCAAGACACTCATAAATATACTGCAGGGCTTGTAAAATTGTAGCCCCGTCTTCGACTGGCACAATAAATGTGCTTTTTGCACTCTCTACTTCCTGCCTGCTTTTAAAGCGGTTAATAGCTAACCGGACTTTCAAGTTTTTTAATATCATCCCATTCACCGTATTTCAGGAGATTAGCGGTTCCAGACCGGTATTGAATGAACCATCTTTTTTTATCTTAATATAAGTGTGACATTTAAAATCACGGTCATTACGGCCTGGATAGTCTCTGCGCAGGTGAGCACCACGGCTTTCCCGACGCTCAAGAGCACTTAAAACAACTGCCCTGGCTGCCGGCAGCATCAGATTTAGCTCAACAGCATCAAGCAGCTGCCGGTTTAAAACCTTCTCAAGATTTATAGCTAGATCTTTGCTGCAAACAGCAAGTCGGTCAATCACAGAAAGCGTTTCCAGCAACGAACCCTCTTCTCTGACCGGGCCGGCCTTCTGCCACATCAGCCTTTCAAGTTCGCTGCGCAGGTGGATGGGATTA
>SL_3KL_010_SEDDRAFT_10000860_pt1 | contig 26698 bp, 26 predicted proteins | sample SodLakKL_010_SED_2_FD_10381 | JGI IMG/M metagenome (IMG submission 10381) | reverse complement strand
CGGGTCCAGAATCTCCGGGAGGAGGCGGCCGTGCAGACGGAGCTGAATCTGATCCGCCGTGCCCGGGAGGGGGATGATCAGGAGTCGCTCCAGCTCATGGACCAGATCCAGCGAGCCGAAGTCGTGGTGGACGAACTGGAGCGACGGACGGCGGAGGCCCGCGCCGAGGTGGAGCCCAATCAACGGGCGCTCCTGGAGGAAAGGAGCGGTCTCGATGAGGAGCTGGCCGAGCTTCGGGCCCGTCGCGACGTGGCGCTGGAGCGGGTGGGGCGCCTCGAACGCCGGGTCTATGACTCATTCCACAGCTCGGGTCGGCCGGTGGTGGTGGCCCGCCTCCTGGATGATGGGGCATGTGGACACTGCTACAGCGTCGTGCCTCTCCAGATCCAGCAGGAAATCCGCAATGGAACGAGCCTCATTCGCTGCGAGGCTTGTGGCGTCATCCTGAGCGCGGAGATCGAAGTGGAGGAACCCCTTCCCCCCGAGCCGGCCGCAGTGATGTCGGATGACGGGGACGGAGACGAGAACGGAGCCTCGCAGGCGTGATCTCTTCCGCTCCCGCTCCCGGGCTACGGCTCCCTCGCTCCCCCAGACCCCGGTGGGAGTTGGCGCCGGCTCCGGATCCCCGTCGGGTCCGGGCGCTGGCCGACGAACTGCGCCTTCCGTCGGCACTCTGCCGGGTCCTGGTGGCTCGGGGGGTAGAGGATGGAGAGGCGGCCCGGACCTTCCTGCGGCCCCTGCTGGACCACCTGCACCCACCCCATCTGCTCACCGATGCGTCCCGGGCGGCGCGCCGGATCCTCCAGGCCGTGGAGAATGGCGAGGGGATCCTGGTTCATGGCGACTACGATGTGGACGGCATCTGTTCAGCCGCCCTGCTAACCACCTGGATCCGTCGGCTGGGAGGGCGCGCCGAGGCCTTCGTTCCGGATCGTCTCCGTGACGGGTACGATCTGGGCCCGGCGGGAATCGAGCAGGCGGAGCGACTCGGTGCCGCACTCATCGTCACCTGTGACTCGGGGATCGTGGCTCACGACGCCGTCACCCTGGCCCGGGCTCGGGGAATCGACGTGGTGATCACCGACCACCACACACCCGGAGAGAGCCTCCCTCCTGCGGTGGCCGTGGTGAACCCCAACCGGAGCGACTGCGACTATCCCGATCCCGGGCTGGCCGGGGTCGGCGTGGCCTTCAAGCTCTGTCAGCTCCTGGGCGAGATGGCGGGCCGTCCCGAATCCGAGCTTCTGGAGAACCTGGATCTGGTGGCGCTGGCCACGGTGGCGGATCTGGTACCCCTGACCGGCGAGAACCGGGTTCTGGTCCGGTATGGCCTCCGGGTGCTACAGCAGGCCCGCCGTCCGGGCATCGCCGCTCTTCTGGAGGTCACGGATGTGGCGGCAGACGATGTGGACGCCGGCAAGGTGGGTTTTGTGCTGGCGCCGAGGCTGAACGCCGCCGGTCGGATGGGATCGGCCATGGAGGCGCTGGAACTTCTGCTGGCCACCGACCTGGAGCGGGCCCGGGTGCTGGCCCGTCGATTGGAGGAGTTGAACCGGCTCCGCCGTGAGGAGGATGCCCGTACCCTGGACGAGGCGCTGGAACAGTTGGCCGGCAACTACGACCCCCGCCGGGACTTCGGCGTGGTGATTGCGGGAGAGGGATGGCACCCCGGTGTCATCGGGATCGTGGCCTCCCGGGTGGTGGAGCGCATCCATCGCCCCGCCGTCCTCCTGGCCATGGAGAATGGCCGGGCTCGGGGCAGTGCTCGGTCCATTTCCGGCGTCCATCTCCTGGATGCGGTCCGTGCCGGTGGCCATCACCTGACCCGCTTCGGCGGGCATCGTCAGGCTGCGGGAATGGATCTGGCGACGGAGCGGATCTCCCACTTCCGGGATGCCTTCAACGAGGCGGTTCGCCGCCAGCTCCAGGGAGTCGAGCCGCGCCCGCGGGCCAGGGGAGATGTGACCCTGGCCCTGCACGAGGCCACGGATGAACTCCTCCACTTCCTCCAGTACGTGGGCCCCTTCGGAATGGGGAATCCGGAGCCGATCTTCTGGGCTGAGGGGGTGGAGGTGGCCCGGGGAGCCCGCATCGTGGGAAACGGGCATCTCAAGCTCCGGCTGCGCGAGGATGGCCGGGAGTTGGACGCCATCGGTTTCGGTCTGGCTCATGAGATGCCGCCGGAACGGATGGGAGCGGGGCCGGTGGATGTCCTCTTTCGCCTTCGGACCAATGAGTTCAGGGGGGTCCGTGCCCTTCAGGCCCGCCTGCAGGACGTGAGGATCTCCGGGGACGGGGGATCATGAGGATCATTGCCGGGGAGTGGGGGGGGCGCCAGATCCGCGCGCCGAAGGGGAAGGGCACCCGGCCCACCGCCGACCGGGTCCGCGAAGCCTGGATGTCGGCCATGGGACCGTCCATCCCCGGAGCCCGGGTGCTGGACCTCTTCGCCGGGTCCGGTGCCCTGGGGCTCGAGTGCCTTTCCCGCGGCGCCCGGGAGGTGGTATTCGTGGAGCGGGCACGCTCGGCGCTCCGGGTGCTCCGGGCCAACATCGAGGAGTTGGAGGCTCACGATCGATGTCGCGTGGTGGTGGGCGATGCGCTCACCCTGGCCGGCTCACTGGAGCCGGGGGCTTTCGATCTGGCCGTGGCCGATCCATCGTACGACAGCGGAGACGCCGGTCGCCTGGTGGAACTCTTCCGCAGGACCCCCTTCGCCGGGCAACTGTGGCTGGAACACCGGAGCCGGGACCCCATCGCCGAGGGCGGTGGGGGACGAACCCGAAGCTATGGCGACACGGCCCTGACCACCCTTGACGCACCGAACTGGGACGGGCCGACTCGAGTCCCGGTGGACCTGGACGCATCTCTCGCGGGCCCGGACGAGTCCGACCAGGACCCGGTGCTTTCCGATCCGGACGGGGGATTGCCCGAATCCGACCCTCCGCACGACGAACTGCCATGAATTCATCGCGACCCATCATCGCCCTGTATCCCGGCTCCTTCGATCCCGTGACGCTGGGTCACGAAGACATCGCCCGACGCACCCTCAAGGTGGTGGACAAGGTGGTGGTGGCGGTGGCCCACACCTCCACCCACTCCAAGCGCCTGGCATTCCCCGTGGAGGAACGCCTCGAGATGCTGAATGAGGTGTTCGCCGACGATGACCGGATCGAGTGCGCCTCGTTCCAAGGTCTCATGGTGGAGTTCGCCAAGGCAGTGGGGGCCAGCGTGGTGGTGCGGGGTCTGCGAGCAGTATCGGACTTCGAGTACGAGTTCCAGATGGCCCAGATGAACCGCGAACTCCACCCGGGCATGGAGTTCATCTTCCTGACTCCCGAGACCCACCTGTCCTTCCTCTCGGCGTCCCTGGTCCGGGAGGTGTCCGCGCTGGGAGGGGACGTCTCGTCCTTCGTCTCCCCGGCCATCATGCGCCGGCTCAGGGACCGGTACCAGCGGCAAGGAGCCTGATTGATGGATTTCATCGAGAGTATCCGCCGTCGGGCTCGGGAGCGTCCCCGGCGCATCGTTCTCCCCGAGGGGGAGGACAGCCGCACCCTGGAGGCGGCGGCCATCCTGCAGCGGGAGGCCCTGGTCGATCCTGTCCTCCTGGGGGACCCTCGCATCATCCGCGAGGGCCTTTCCCGGGCGGATGGGGACCCGAACGGTCTGGAGATCCTGGATCCCCGAAGCAGCGAGGGGACGGGAGAATATGTGGAGACTCTTCTGGAACTCAGACGGGCCAAGGGGATGGATCGGGGTGGCGCTCGTGAAGCGGTCCGAAGCCCCCTCATCCGGGGGGCACTCATGGTCCGTGCCGGGGAGGTGGACGGATCCCTGGCCGGAGCGGTCCACCCCACCGGTGACGTCCTTCGCGCCGCCTTCTGGTGCGTCGGGCCCGATGACGGGATCCGGACGGTTTCCTCGTCCTTCTACATGGTGGTGAAGCCTTTCCGCAGCCGGGAGCCCGAGATCCTGACCTTCACCGATTCGGCGGTGGTCCCGGACCCCACCGGCCCGCAGTTGGCCCAGATCGCGGCGGCGGCGGCCCGGGCGAGGCGTCGGATCGTGGGAGATTCTCCGACGGTGGCTTTCCTTTCCTACTCCACCAAGGGGAGCGGAGCCGGGCCGTCGGTGGACAAGGTTCGGGAGGCTCTGGCTCTCTTCCGCGATATGGAACCCGGTGTTCCGGCGGATGGGGAGCTGCAACTGGACACGGCACTGGTGGAGTCGGTTGCCCGTCAGAAGGCGCCCCACTCCGCCGTGGCGGGCGCGGCCAACATCCTGGTCTTTCCGGATCTGGACGCCGGGAACATCGGCTACAAGCTGGTGCAGCGTCTGGCCGGCGCCGAGGCGGTGGGGCCCATCATCCAGGGGCTCCGGCGCCCCTGCAACGACCTGTCCCGGGGCGCCTCGGTGGACGATATCGTGAACGTGGCGTGCATCACGAGTCTGACGGCGGCGTGAGCCGAGTTCGACCACAGAGTGACCGGGAGCATCGGCAACCTTGCCCGGTTCCTTGGCTTATGGGTAGCTTTCACGGTCTCCGGACGGCGGATTCCTCCGGAGCGGAGACTCCAACGCACATCCTTCCGGGTCCCTTTCGGACCCCAGGAGACTGACAAGAGCTATGGCGTTCGATGTGAAGCGGGAAACGGGTGAGGTGGTCATCGTCGATGTGGAGGGCCAGCTCATCGTGGGGAACCGGCAGGAGTTGAAGCAGGCGGTTCTGGCCGAATTGGAGGGCGGCGCCCGGAAGTTCCTGGTGGACTTCACCAACACCGGGTACATCGACTCCTCCGGCCTGGGGGTCCTCGTGAGCCTCTCCAAGAAGATCCGGGAGCAGGGAGGGCGAACTCCGCCTCTCCAGTCTGAACGAGGATCTCAGGACCCTCTTCGAGCTCACCAAGCTCGATACCCTCTTCCGCATCGCGGATTCCCGGGAGGAGGGTTTGCAGGACTTCTGATCCGTCCCCGCCTCGGGGACCATGGGTCCCCCTGGCGGGTGTCCCGTGGGTCCAGGCATCATGTCCCCAGAGGAGGCGGCCGAGTTGATCGACAGAGAGTTGATTTTCGAACTCCCCAACGACCTGCAGTGCATCGAAGACGCGGTGGAGTTCGTGGTCTCGCGTTGTTCCACCTGCCAGGATGTGGCCCGAAAGCTCCGGTTCAACTTTCGGGTCAGTCTCGTTGAGGCTCTCTCCAACGCCATGATCTACGGCAACGGCCGCGATCCGGCGAAGCGGGTCCGACTGGAGGTGCGACTCGGGTCCGGCCGTCTCACGGCGCGGGTCACGGACCAGGGGCGGGGCTTCAATCCCCTTCGCGTTCCCGACCCTACGACCCCGGACAATCTTCTGGAAGAAGGAGGACGGGGGCTCTTTCTCATGCGGAAGCTCATGGATGAGGTCCACTACAACGATCGGGGGAACTCGGTGACCCTCATTCTCCATCTGGCTGGTTCCGGGCCCTTCCAGGATCAAGCCACCGCATGACGTCAAACCGGACTTCCCGGGAGCTCCTCCCGGACCCGGTGGTTCAGGTCCTGGACGAGTATCGTCGCAATTTCCACATGGAGTTGGGACTCTGGCTCCCACGGGACGACGATGGCCCCTTCCGCCTCTATCCCCGAAGTGGCCGGGCATCGAGCCCCCGCCCCGATTCCACGCTCCTCGAGGTTCCCACCCGAGGGGGCGTCGACCTCATCCTGGAGATTTCCGGGGAGGATTCGGAAACCCGGGGTGCCGCCGCCAACGCGCTGCGGACCACACTGGAGCAGCTCTACCTCTACGCGGAAGAGGTGCGCTACTTCACCGCGGAGATGTCGGAGCGGTACGAAGAGATCAACCTCCTCTACTCCATTTCCGAGACGCTGGGCTCGCTCCTGCAACTGAAGGATGCCACCCGTCTCATCCTGTCCGAAGTCTGCGACGTCATGGGCGCCCGGCGGGGATCCCTCTGGGTCCATCGACCGGTGGAGGACCGCCTTCACCTGGTGGCCTCGGTGGGGGAGGGGGGGCGACAGGGACCACTTGCCGCCGACGACAATTCGGCCGTCACCGCCCAGGTGTTCAGAGATGGGCGGTCCATGATCCTCTCCTCCTACGCCGGCATGACGGGGGTCGAGGTGGCGGCAACGACGGAAGAGCCGGATGAGTCCATCCTGTCCGTCCCCATCCGATACACCCCGCCGGAGGACGATGCCCGCACTGTGGGGGTGATCAACCTCATCGGCCGCAGGCGTGGTGGGCGCTTCAGCGCATCGGATCAGAAGCTCCTCGCCGCCATCGCCTCACAGGTGGGGGCCGCGTTGGAGAACCACCGTCTCATCGAGGAAAGCTTGCAGCGGGAGCGGGTGAGCCGGGAGATGGAGCTGGCCCACGATCTCCAGATGAAGCTCCTCCCTTCGCTGGATTCCTTCGACGGACGAGAGGTGGCGGCCACGGTCCGACCGGCGGACTCGGTAGGAGGCGACTTCTACCATCTCCTACGGCTTCCGGGGGGGCGTTTCGGGGTGATGATCGGGGATGTATCGAGTCACGGCTTCCCCGCAGCGCTCATCATGGCGCTGACCCTCAGCGCCGCGACCATCTACGCCTCCGAGGTCTCGTCCCCGGCCCGGGTCATGACGGAGATGGGGCAGGCGCTCCGGGACGAGCTCGAGAGCACGGAGATGTACATCACCCTCTTCTATGCGGTGGTGGATCCGACCCGTGGCGAGCTGGTGTACGCCAACGCCGGTCACCCCCATGCCTTCCTCATGCGGCGTGAAGAGGACGCCCCGGAGCGCCTTCCGGCCATCGATCCCCCCATGGGGATCGCCGGAGACATGGAGTACGAGGAGCGCATCATCCCCTGGGCCTCGGGTCGGGATCTCCTCCTCCTCTTCACCGACGGCCTTTCCGACGATCTGGTGGCCGGATCCCGCCGCGCCGGAGAGTATCGGATCCTGGAAGAGGTGGCGAGACTCCGGCACCGCGGCGCCTCGGAGATCGTGGAAGCCCTCTTCGATCTGGTGGCGGAGGAAGGCTCTCCCGAGGCGAGCCCCGACGACCGGACCGCCGTGGTCCTGAAGGTGTGAGCATCCCCCGACCCCACCGGCCCCGGCGCAGCCTCGGTCAGAACTTCCTGGTGGACGGCAACCTCCGGCGCCGCATCGTGGAGGAGGCTGCCATCGACCCCCAGGACACGGTCCTGGAGATCGGACCTGGACAGGGGGCGCTCACCGACCTGCTGGCGGACCGGGCGGCGCGTCTGATCCTGGTGGAGCTGGACCGGGACCTTGCCGCCGAGCTCCGCCTACGCTACCAGGACCGCTCCTCGGTGGAAGTCGTGGAAGGCGACATCCTGGAACTCGACCTCGGCACGCTGGTGGAAGACCCCGAGTCGGTCCGGGTGGTGGGAAACATTCCCTACAACATCACGACGCCCATCGTCTTCCATCTGCTCGCTCCCCCTCGCCCCGCCGACATCCTCCTCATGGTCCAGAAGGAGGTGGCCGACCGAATCCTCGCCGAGCCTGGAACCGGGGCCTTCGGAGCACTCACCGTCGGTGTTCGGGCCGTAGCCGACGTGGAGCGGGTCCTTGCCGTGCCACCTTCGGCGTTTCGTCCCCGTCCGCGGGTCGATTCCACCGTGATCCGGATCCGCCCCCGCCGCCCCGCTCACCTCGGACCGTCGGAGGAACTGGCTCTCCGGAGGCTGACACGCGCCCTCTTCCAGTGGCGCAGGAAGCAGCTTCGGAAGACCCTGAAGTCCCACCCCGATCTTCGCCTCCCGCCTCCACGGGTCGCCGCGCTTCTCCAGGCTGCCGGGGCCGCCCCTACGGACCGCCCCGAAACGGTTTCTCCCGAAGGGTTTGTGGCCATGGCCCGGCTCCTGGCCGTTCAATGAGGGGGTGGCTGTGAGTGGGGCGGACGTTCGGGGGTGGGCATGAGTCGGCCAGGGGATGTCCGCCCGGGAGCCCCGGCGCCGGGGCTGCGCCGGAGGGTGGCCGGCCTGCTGGAGGACGGACCTGTCCACACCCTGGAGCTGGCGGAGCGTGCCCTGGGCCTCCGGGGACCTCCGGCCGCTCTCTCTTCCGCCGTGTTCAGCCTTCTGGGCAACGATGCCCGATTCCAGGTGGATGCGCACGGAATGTGGAGCCTTGCTCCCGGGGAGGGGATCCCTGGAGCGCCCCTTTCGCGTCTGTCCTACGCGGTGGTGGATGTGGAAACCACCGGTGGAGCCTGGCGCCGGGGCGATCGGGTGACCGAGGTGGCCGTGGTGCCGGTCACCGATGGAGTGATCCGGGACGGACTGGGAACGCTGGTCAATCCCGGGCGCCGCATCCCTCCCAAGATCCAGGGGCTCACGGGGATCACGGACCCCATGGTCGCCTCGGCTCCGCCCTTTGAGGGGGTGGCACCTCAGGTAGAGGCCGCCCTCACCGGACGGGTCTTCGTAGCCCATAACGTCCAGTTCGACTGGGGGTTCATCCGGACCGAACTGTTGAACGCCCTTGGCGTGACGCCGGAGCCGCCGCTCCTCTGTACCGTGCGGTTGGGACGCCTCCTCCTCCCGGGCCTGCGGCGCTACAACCTGGATGCCCTCACGCGGCACTTCGGGGTCCCGGTCCATCAGCGGCATCGGGCCTACGGGGACGCCCTGGCCACCGCCCGTCTCCTGCTGCACCTTCTTCAGGAGGCGGAGTCGCAGGGGATCCCGGATCTTCCCGCCCTGGAGGCGGCGCTGCATCGTCGCTCCGCCCCTCGAACCCGTCGCCCGGGCCGATGACTGGATCATCGCCGGTCCGACCTGAATCCCCCACGTCCGAATTGAGGTGACGCTCCCATGGCCGAGACGCCCCGACGTTCATCCCCCCGCGCTGAAGGTCCTTCGACCGGCGACCCGGACACGGCGTACTCTCCCCCGGAACTCCCCCTGGTCCGGTCCCGGGACGTGGGATCCATTCGCGTGCACGCGGTGGAAGCAGGGCTTCAGCACCTGGATGGCGGCGCCATGTTCGGGGTGGTGCCCCGGACCCTCTGGGAGCGGCGGATCCGGCCCGACGAGCGCCATCGGATCCCCCTGGCGCTTCGCTGCCTCCTCATCGAGGCACCGGAGGCGTTGATCCTGGTGGATACAGGAGTAGGTCGGAAGGAGGACGATCGGTTCCGCGACATCTACGGCATTCACAACGAGGGCGATCCGACCCGCCTGGAAGACGGGATCCGGGCGGCCGGTTTCGAGCCGCGGGATGTGGAGACGGTGGTGCTGACGCACCTCCACTTCGATCACGCCGGCGGAGCCACGATCCGGAGGGACGACGGAACCNTGGNGCCTTCCTTCCCNTGGGCCCGGCATGTGGTACAGGAAGGGGAATTGGCCTTCTCGGGTCGTCGGAATGAGCGTATCCGGGCCAGCTATGCACCGGAGAACATCGAACCCATCACCAAGGCCGGACTCTGGCACACCGTGTCCGGAGAGGTGGAACTCACCCGGGGCATCCGGCTGGTGCCGACTCCGGGCCATACCCCCCATCACCAGTGCATCCTGGTCGAGTCGGAGGGGGAGAAGGCCTTCTTCCTGGCGGACCTCTGCCCCACTACCGCCCACATCCGCCTTCCCTGGATCATGGGCTACGACCTGGAACCCCTGGTCACCCTGGAATCCAAGCGGCATTTCTGGGAAGAGGCCCTCCGGGAGGAGTGGCTCCTGATCTTCCAGCACGATGCCTTCACGCCGTGGGGTCACCTGGCTCCCGACGGTCGGGGTCTCCGGGAGCCGGGGGTCTAGTCGGTCAGCCCGGTGGGTCGGATCGGCTCCGGGCCGGGCGAGGGTGACCTGGAGGGAGGCTTTCCATATATTCAGCAGGCTCGGCTCCAGACGCCCGGAGACCGGGCCGCCTGAGTCCCCGGTCCCGGGTCTCGTGGCGCTGGTCTTCCGGAGCCCGCAGGCCCTTCCCCCGGATCCCGACGCAACCCCGACAGAGGTGGTCCCCGCAATGAGCGACGCAGCCCGTACCCCGGTCATCGTCAGTGGAGCGCGCACGCCCATCGGTCGTTTCCTGGGCGGTCTCAGCCCGCTGGATGCTCCCGAACTGGGAGCCCTGGCGGCCAAGGCCGCCGTGGAGAGGTCCGGCGTTCCGGGCGAGGAGATCGATGAGGTCATCCTGGGCAACGTGGTGCAGGGCGGTGTGGGGCAGGCACCGGCCAGGCAAGCGGCCATCCGCTCCGGCCTTCCCGCCACCATCCCGGCCCTCACCGTGAACAAGGTCTGCGGGTCCGGGCTGAAGGCCGTCATGCTGGCGGCCCAGGCCATTCGGGCCGGAGACGTTCGCGCCGTGGTCGCCGGCGGTTTCGAGTCCATGTCCAACGTGCCCTACTTCCTCCCCGGGCTTCGGAATGGTCTCAAATTCGGCGATCGGAAGCTGGTGGACGGACTCATCCACGACGGACTCTGGTGTGCCTTCGGCCAGTGCCACATGGGGGGGCACGCCGAGTACACCGCCGCCAAGGCGGGGATTACCCGGGAAGAGGCCGACGCCTTTGCGTTGTCGTCTCACCAGAAGGCGGTGGACGCCATCGATGCCGGTCGCTTCGCCGCGGAGATCGTCCCGGTGGAGATCCAGGGACGGAAGGGATCCGTCATCATCGACACCGATGAGAGTCCGCGGAGGGAAACCTCCATGGAAGCGCTGGGTCGACTCCGCCCGGCCTTCCCCCAGGACGCGCCCGACGATATCGAGGACCTGGTGGTGACGGCAGGCAACGCGCCGGGGCTTAACGACGGGGGGGCTGCGCTTGTGGTGACTTCCCTGGAATTCGCCCAGGCCCACGGGCTCGAGGTGAAGGCCCACATCACCGGCTATGCCTCGGGCGGCACCGAGCCCCGGGATCTCTTCTTCGCGCCCATTACCGCCGTCCGGCGTCTCATGGACCGGGCCGGCACCGAGATCGGGGATTACGACCTCTTCGAGGTGAACGAGGCCTTTGCGGTGCAGGCCATCGCCGACATGCGGGGGCTGGAGATGGATCCGGAAAGGGTGAATGTGAACGGGGGAGCGGTGGCGCTGGGTCACCCCATCGGCTGCTCCGGCGCCCGGGTGCTCATCACCCTTCTCTACGCCATGGAGGATCGGGATCTCCGTACCGGTCTCGCCACCCTCTGTCTCGGGGGCGGAAACGCCGTGGCGCTGTCGGTGGAGCGACGCTGATCTCCGGTGGAGCGACACGCCGGTCCCGGGGGACCTGCACCGACCTCCCGCGGACCGGTCGGGTCGGCGCCGGCATTCGGACCGAACTTCCTCAACGTGCGAGAGACAACTTCATGAAGATCGATACGGTGGCGGTGATCGGCGGGGGCCAGATGGGGAACGGGATCGCCCACGTCTGCGCCCAGAGCGGGCTGAACGTGCGAATGGTGGACATCTCCAGGGAGGCCGTGGAGGGAGGTGTGGCCACCATCTCCAAGAACATGGACCGCCAGGTCCGCAAGGATCGGATGACCGCCGAGGAGAAGGATGCCGCCCTGGGACGGATCCGCACGTTCACCGACCCGGCGGAGGCGGCTCCCGGCGCTCAGCTCATCGTGGAGGCCATCCCGGAGCGGCCGGAGCTAAAGTACGAGCTCTTCGCCTCCCTGGACGGGGCCGCGGATCCGGGTGCCATCCTGGCCTCCAACACCTCCTCCATCTCCATCACCGAGATCGCAGCCCGGACCGGGCGGCCGGAGAAGGTGATCGGGATGCACTTCATGAACCCGGTTCCGGTCATGCAGTTGGTGGAGGTGATCCGGGGGCTCGCCACCGATGACGCCACCACCGAGGCCGTCATGGGGCTCGCCCGGGCGCTGGGCAAGACGCCGGTGGAGGTCAATGACTTCCCCGGCTTCGTTTCCAATCGGATCCTCCTCCCCATGATCAACGAGGCGGTCTTCGCCCTCATGGAGGGGGTCGCCGAGGCAGAGGCCATCGACACGGTGATGAAGCTGGGGATGAATCACCCCATGGGACCGTTGGCCCTGGCCGATCTCATCGGACTCGATACCTGCCTCAGCATCCTGGAGGTGCTGCATCGAGACCTGGGTGACGACCGATACCGGCCCTGCCCCCTCCTCCGCAAGTACGTGGCGGCGGGATGGCTGGGACGGAAGAGCGGTCGCGGTTTCTACACCTACGGCGAGTGAGTGCCGCCATGCTGACGGCTGAGCAACTGGAGGTCCGTCGCCTCGCCCTGGACCTGGCACGGGGTGAGGTCCGACCTCATGTGGAGGAGTGGGACCGGCAGCGCCAGGTCCCCCAGGGAATCCTGGACGCCATGGCCGAGCTGGGATTCATGGGAATGCGCGTTCCGGAAACCCACGGGGGACTCGGATTCGACCTGCCCACCTACCTGGTGGCTCTCGAGGCGCTGGCCTGGGGCGACGCGTCGCTGGGGCTGGGACTCGCCGTCCACAACGGGCCGGTGACCCGCGCGGTCCATGCCTACGGCTCCGACGAACAGAAGGAGGCGTGGCTGCCCCGGCTGGCCTCGGGTGACGTCCTGGGCGCCTTTGCCGTGGCCGAGGGGGAAGCCGGCGGCGACCTGGCCTCCCTGGTGGTGCGGGCCGCCCCAACGGCCGATGGATCCGGTTGGACCCTCTCCGGTGAAAAGGCCTGGGTAACCAACGGTGATCGGGCCGGTCTCCTGGTGGTCCTGGCCCGTACCGGAGAAGAGGGAGACGGCCTCTCCGCCTTCCTCGTGGCTCGGGATACGCCCGGGATCCAGGTGGTGGAGAGGGAGCGTACCATGGGCTTCTCCGCAGCCGAGATCGTCACCGTTCGCTTTGACCGGGTGGCCCTCCCCTCCCAGGCCCTTCTGGGAGAGGTGGGCGATGGGCACGACGTGGTGGCGGATGCGTCGAATGTAGGACGGCTCGGGGTGGCCGCTGTGGCGCTGGGCATCGCCCAGGCGGCCTACGAACACGCCCTCCGCTACGCCGGCGAGCGGGAGCAGTTTGGTCGTCTGCTCCATGATTTCGGAGCCATCCAGGAGAAGCTGGCCGGGATGGCCCTGCGCATTGCCCAGGCTCGGAGCCTGCTCCTCCATGTCTCTGCGGCCGCAGAGGCGGAGGCTCCGGCGGAGGGGATCCACCCCGCCAGCCTCAGGGCACAGGTGGCCATGGCCAAGGTCGCCGCCAGCGAGGCGGCCAGTTGGATCGCCGATGAGGCCGTCCAGATCTACGGAGGATACGGTTACATGCGGGACTACCCCGTGGAGCGGCTCATGCGCGACGCCAAGGGCACCGAGATCCACGAGGGGTCCAGTGAGCTCCTCCGGATGTGGATGGCCCTGGATGCGGTGGGGGACGCCGGTCTCTCGTGATCCGTCTTCCCGCCCGGCGGGTGTCGCCGCCCACCATCCCCTCCCCTTGATTCTTCGTTTCGAACCCGCCTGAGCCGGGGGCGGGCCGTCGGGGCCGTCTCCATCGGTCCCAGGGTCTGCGGACCGGTCAGCGCACCAACCCGGAGCCGAACCGGATGAACGTCTTCGAGCTGTTGTCCGAGAAGGGTCACGAGCAGATCGTCTTCTGGTCCGAACCCGAGCTCGGATATCGTGGGATCATTGCCATTCACGACTCGACCCTGGGCCCGGCACTCGGGGGAACCCGGTTCTGGAACTATGCGTCCGACCGGGAGGCCGTCATCGACGTGCTTCGCCTCTCCCACGGGATGACCTACAAGGCGGCCGTGGCCGGGGTGAACCTGGGGGGCGGAAAGTCGGTGATCATCGGGGACAATCGGATCCGGGATCGGGAGATGATCTTCCGAGCCCATGGCCGCGCGGTGGAATCCCTGGGAGGCCGGTACATCACGGCCGAGGATGTGGGCACGTCGGTGGACGACATGGAATTCGTCCGGATGGAGACCGATTCGGTGGTGGGGGTGCTCGGGGGATCGGGCGATCCCTCTCCGGTGACGGCCTTCGGCACCTACCAGGGAATCCGGGCGTGCGCCGAGCGACAGTACGGTCGCGCCTCCCTTTCAGGTCGCCATGTGGCGGTACAAGGGCTCGGAAATGTGGGGCGCAACCTGTGCGGCTTCCTGGCGGAAGATGGCGCTCGTCTCACCGTGACTGACATAGACGCGAAGCGGGTCGAGAGTGCCGTTCTGGAGTTCGGGGCCGAGGCCGTGGCTCCCGATGAGATCTACGGAGTGGACGCCGACATATTCGCTCCCTGTGCCCTGGGCGCCGTCATCAACGACGACACCCTGAAGGCGCTCAAGGTGGACATCGTCGCCGGGGCGGCCAACAACCAGTTGGCCCGGGAGTCCCATGGAGAGATCCTACATGAGCGGGGTATCCTGTATGCTCCGGATTATGTGATCAATGCCGGTGGCCTCATCAATGTCTACGGTGAGTTGCACGGGTGGACGTCGGATCGGAGTAAGCGGAAGGCCCAGGAGATCTTCACCACCCTTCTGCGGATCTTCGAGATGGCCGAGGAGGACGGTGTCCCCACGGGGACGGCGGCGGACCGGCTGGCGGAGGAACGGATCCAGCGGATCCGGCACCTGCAGCGCTCCACCCTCTGACCCGTCTGTTCCCCTGGCCCACGAAAGTGATCATCTTCGTCATCGAGTGATGCCCGCCGGCCCTGTGCCTGCACGCCATGGGTCGTAGAGAGTCCTCCATCCGTCATCCATCCCAAGGGAGTTCCAGAGTCATGTCCCGTCCCTACGCCCACCTCCGCGCAACGGATCCCGAGATCTATCAGGCCGTGCAGGCCGAGACCCGGCGGCAGGCCTATGGTCTGGAGCTCATTGCTTCGGAGAACTTCGTGTCCCGTGCCGTCATGGAAACCATGGGCACGGTGATGACGAACAAATACGCCGAGGGACTCCCAGGAAAGCGGTACTACGGGGGATGCGAGTTCGTGGATCAGGCCGAGGAGCTGGCCCGGAGTCGGGCGCTGGAGCTCTTCGGGGCCGACCATGTGAATGTCCAACCCCACTCCGGCGCCCAGGCCAACATGGCCGTCTTCCTGGCCTTCCTGAAGCCCGGGGATTCCATCCTGGGGATGAGCCTGAGCCATGGTGGGCACCTCACCCACGGGTCTCCCGTAAACGCTTCCGGGATTCTCTACGACGTCACCTCCTACGGAGTGGACGAGGAGAGCGGCCTCGTGGATTACGACGCCGTACGGGACGCCGCCCTCCGCATCGGTCCGCGCATGATCATCGCCGGGGCCAGCGCCTACCCGCGGATCCTGGACTTCGAGGCGTTCGGCCAGATCGCCCGGGAAGTGGATGCCCCCCTCCTGGTGGACATGGCCCACATCGCCGGTCTGGTTGCCGCCGGTGTCCATCCGAGCCCGGTGCCCCATGCCGACCTGGTCACCACCACGACCCACAAGACCCTCCGTGGCCCGCGGGGTGGCCTCATCCTCAGTCGGGCCGAACACGCTCGGGCCGTGGACAAAGCCGTATTTCCAGGCACCCAGGGTGGCCCGCTCATGCACATCATCGCAGCCAAGGCCGTGGCGTTCCGGGAAGCGCTGGATCCGTCGTTCCGGGGGTATCAGGAGCAGATCGTGGCCAACGCCCGGGCGCTTGGCGCCCGCCTGATGGAGCGAGGACTGGACCTGGTATCCGGTGGGACCGATACCCATCTGGTGTTGGTCGATCTCCGGAACCGGGGCGAGCTCACAGGGAAGGAGGCCGAGACCCGACTCGAGTCGGCGGGAATCACCGTGAACAAGAACACGGTTCCAGGTGAGACCCGCTCCCCCTTCGTTACCTCCGGCCTCCGGATCGGGACTCCGGCGCTGACGAGCCGTGGGATGAAGGAAGCGGAGATGGTGCGGGTGGCCGACTGGATCGCCGACATCGTGGACGCGCCGGGAAGCGACGAGGTTCGGGACCGGGTGCGCGCCGAGATCATCGAGTTCTGCCGCCAGTTCCCCCTGTACCCTGAGCTTCTGGATGACTGACCGGCGCCGGATCGCACCCCGTGATGGCCAGCTCCCCGGTCCAGCGGGCGCTTGGGGCCCTGAAGCCCTGGCGTCCACCGCCGACGCATCCCACTATCCTCCGTATGACTGAAGTCCAATTTGCCGAGGAGATCCTGGAGCGACTCACCCGTCGCAATCCCCATTTCCAGGGGAAGGCGTACGGGTTTGTCCTGTCCGCTCTCCACTACGTCATGGACGGCCTCGAGAATCCCCGTCATATCTCCGGCACCGAGCTCGCCCACGGGGTCCGAGCCCTGGCCATCCGGGAGTTCGGACCCATGGCCCGGACGGTCCTGGGTTTCTGGGGCATCCACAGTACCGAGCACGTCGGTGAGATCGTCTTTGCCCTGGTTGAAGCCGGGGTCCTCATCAAGGAGGACAACGACTCCCTCGAGGATTTCCGGGATCTGTTCGATTTCGAGGTGGCCTTCGAGCGGGAGTACCCGTGGGGGACCGGAGGGTGATTCCAGAGGGACCCGGGAGGCCCCTTTCGCCGGTCCTGTCCTATGATCCTTCCATGAACCCTTCTCCCCGCATCCCCTTTCTCGGTCGTCCCGAGTTGGCGCTTCCCACCGGCGCCGAAGCGGCGGCCTTCGATCGCCGGGCCATGGAGCGGCTGGGTGTTCCTGGACCGGTCCTCATGGAGAACGCCGGTCGTGAGGCCGCGCGCCTGCTTCATCAACTGGTCCCCCGAGGCCCCGTGGCCGTCGTCGTGGGCTCCGGGAACAATGGGGGGGACGGGGTTGTCCTGGCCCGGACCCTCACGGCGTGGGGTCGGGAGGTTGCGCTTCTCGTAGCCGGGGATCGTCCCCACCCCGATCCGCTCCTCCACGGGTGGCAGCCGGCGACCTCCATCCGGATCCCCATGGAGGCTACGGGGGGGCGGGGAGATGAGGGCGACGGAGCCTGGTGCCGGGAGTTGGGGCGCGCCGAGGTCGTGGTGGACGCCCTGCTGGGGACCGGGATCCAGGGGGCCCCTCGACCCCCTCATGCCCGGGTCATCGGGTCCATGCAGGGTCCGTCCGCCCGTGGACCCATTCTGGCCCTGGACGTCCCATCCGGTGTGGATGCCGACAGCGGTGCCGCTCCCGGCGCCGCCGTCAAGGCACGGTGGACGGTTGCCTTCGGGGCGCCCAAGCGGGGCACACTCCTCCACCCTGGTCGGGCTCTGGCCGGGCGGCTCCTGGCTGTGGAGATGGGCTTTCCGCCCTGGCGATGGAGCGGTGGTGCAGGAGGTGGGAGCGGGGACGGGGCATCGGGACGACTCATCACTCCGGGGTGGGCCTCGGCCCGCGCACCCCGGCGGGCCCTTGCCACCCACAAGAACGCCGAGGGGCGACTCCTTCTGGTGGCGGGGGTGCCGGGCATGGCCGGAGCGGCCATTCTCTCGGCCCGCGCGGCTCTTTCCGCCGGCGTCGGTTACCTCCGGGTCGCCACGCCACCGGAGTTGAGGGATCCGGTGCAAATGGCCGTTCCGTCTGCCGTCTGGGTGGATGTTTCCCATGACTCGGCCGTGACGGAGGCGGTGGAGGCCTCCGATGCCGTGGCGGTGGGTCCGGGGCTGGGGCTCGGTCGCCCTGCACTCCGGAGCCTTCGGTGCGTCCTTTCGGCCCGGGCCGGGAGATCCTCGGGCTCGGGGCAGGGGATTCCTCTCCTCATGGACGCAGACGCCCTCAACCTCCTGGCCGCAGGCGAGTTCGGGCCAATGGATCCCGGCCCCGCCGCAGACGGCCCCCTTCTCCTGACCCCTCATCCCGGTGAAGCCCGACGTCTGGAAGGTGGCGGAGGCGGCGATGCTCCGGAGGCTCCAGCCGATCCGGGACACCGGGCGAAGGAGCTGGCTCGACGGACACGGGCCACCGTCCTCCTCAAGGGAAATCCCTCGGTGGTGGCCGGACCGGATCTCTCCCTTCCGGTTCTCTACGCCGCCACCTCCTCGTCGTCGCTGGCCCGGGCGGGGATGGGGGATGTCCTCACAGGCGTGGCCGGCGCGCTCCTGGCACGGGGTCTTTCGCCGCAGGAAGCCGCCGGGGTGGCGCTCCATCTCACCGGCATTGCCGCCTGGCCTCGCTGGAAACCGGAGCACCGATGGGGCGGCGTTCCCACCGACGCTCCTCTCCCCGAGGATGTCGTGGAGGGTGTGGCCCGGGTCCTTGTGGCATTCGGTGACGGGGAATCGGATCTTGAGAATCCGTCGCTCCTCCTCGATCTTCCCGCCCCGTGGTGAGACCGACCCAGGAGGACACGAGCCTGTGTACCCGTTGCCGCTGAGCCGTTCATGGAGGGACTGACACCGCTGGGGCCCGGGCGGGAGTTCGACCGGATCCGGGAGGTGCTGAAGGGCGCCCGGATCGGGGGAGGCGGCGTGCGGGTTCCACCGGGAGACGATGCGACGGTGCTGGACCCCGACCTCGTGATCTCCACCGACCTGGCCGTGGAGGGCGTCCACTTCCGCTTGGATTGGTTGGACCCGCACGAGGCCGGCGCCCGGGCCGTAGGTGCCGCCGTCAGCGATCTGGCCGCCATGGGAGCCGGACTCCTGGGGGTCCTGGCCTCGGTGGCGGTGCCGGAGGGGGAGGTCTGGGCTCCCCGGGGGGCCTCCTTCATGGCCGGGATCCGGGACCGGGTGGAGGAGCTTGGTGGCCGGCTCCTGGGCGGGGACCTGACCCGGAGCCCTTCAGGCCTCGTGGTGGATGTGGTGGCCGTTGGACGAACGCACCGTCCACTTCTCCGCTCCGGAGGGCGTCCGGGAGACGAACTGTGGGTTACCGGACGTCTCGGCGGGGCGTCCGGCGCCGTCCGGCTCTGGGAGGACGGGCGTCCCGTTCCGGCCCCCCTCCGCCTCCGCTATGCCCGTCCTGAACCGCGCCTCAGTGAGGCCATCTGGCTGGTGGAGCATGCCCACGCCCGGGCGGGCCTCGACCTGTCGGACGGCCTGGCCGGGGATGCCGGTCACCTGGCCGCCGCGTCTGGGGTGGGGGTGGTCCTCGAGGCTTCCGCCCTTCCCCTCGAACCCCACCCTGAGGTTAGCTTGGAGGAGGCGCTTCACGGGGGCGATGACTTCGAGCTCCTGGTGGCGCTTCCGCCCGGGGCCGAGACGGACGGACGGGCCGACGCATTCCGCCGACGGTTCGGACTCCTGCTGACCCGGGTCGGCAGTCTCCGGGACGGTAGCGGCGTGGCGCTGCTGGAGCCCGGAAACGACGAGCCCGTTCCCCTTACGCGAGGGGGGTGGGACCACTTCCGTGGAAGGGAGGAGGAGAAGCGTTGATCCGAGGTCTCTGGTTCTATCCGGCCGCACTGGCACTCACCTTCTACCTGGCTGGGCGGGTGGTGCTCAGCTCGATCCTGGGTAGCTCCAAGCTGGGCTGTCATTGTCGGGACTTCCCGAGGCTCTGGGCCCGTCTCCTGATCCGGTGGTCCGGAGGGTCCGTGGAGGTGGAAGGGCTCGAGCGGGTGGACTGGGATCGACCCATGGTCATGGTGGCAAATCACCAGTCGTGGTTCGACGTGTTCGCCATCCTCGCCGATATCCCGGCGAACCTCCGCTTCGTGGCCAAGGAGGAGTTGGCCCGGATTCCCATCTTCGGACGTGCATGGCAGGCGTGCGGGCATGTCTCGGTGAATCGCTCCAACCGGGGAGAGGCCATCGCCTCGCTGGAGCGGGCTGCCGCCCGGATTCGCGACGAGTCCCTGGCGGTGATCTTCTTTCCCGAGGGGACCCGCTCTCCCGACGGCCGGCTCCAGGATTTCAAGAAGGGCGCCTTCGTCCTGGCACTGCAGACCGATGTACCCGTGGTCCCACTGGGCATTTCCGGCAGCCGGGCCGTCATGCCCAAGGGCTCGTTCCGGATCCGACCCGGGCGCATCAGGATCCGGGTCGGGGAGCCGATACCCACGGCGGGGATGACGCATGGGGACCGAGGGCGGCTGCTGGAGCAGGCTCGGACCGCCGTTGCCGAGCTCATGGAGGACCCCGACGCCCTGGCGGCCGGAAGGTGACACCCTTCGGCGTCGGACGACGATTTCAATGGGACGGGGACAGCCTCGTCCTCCGACATACAGACGTGAGGAGGAGATGGTGAGCGAACTGGAGATTCGAACGGTACGGGGCCGGCAGATCCTGGACTCCCGTGGGAACCCCACGGTGGAGGCGGAGGTGGAGCTCACCTCGGGCGCGGTGGGCCGGGCGTCGGTTCCATCGGGGGCATCCACCGGAGAGCACGAGGCCGTGGAACTCCGGGACGGGGACGCCTCCCGGTTCCTGGGCCAGGGGGTGGGCCGGGCCGTCGCGCACCTGAACGGAGAGATCCGTGATCTCCTTGCCGGTAGGGCCGCCGAGGACCAGGAGGGGCTGGATCGGGTACTCATCGAGTCCGACGGCACGCCCAACAAGTCCCGCCTCGGCGCCAATGCGATCCTCGGAGCGTCCCTGGCCTCCGCCCGGGCCGTGGCCGCGGCTCGGGGTGTCTCCCTCTTCCGGTCCCTGGGAGGAGACGACGCTACACTGCTCCCAGTGCCTCAGATGAACATCCTGAACGGTGGATCCCACGCCCCCAACAACGTGGACATCCAGGAGTTCATGATCATGCCGGTGGGCGCCGAGAGCTTCGGCGAAGGACTCCGCATGGGGGTCGAGGTCTTCCACCATCTGAAGGCGGTGCTCAGTGAGGCCGGGAAGAACACGGCGGTGGGGGACGAGGGTGGGTTCGCTCCGGATCTGGGGTCGAACGAGGAGGCGGTGGAGGTCGTGCTCCAGGCGGTGGAACGGGCCGGGTACAGGCCCGGGGAGGATATCGTCCTGGCCCTCGACGCAGCCACCTCGGAATTCCACGAAGACGGGAATTACACCTTCCGCTGGTCGTCCGGAGAGACCCGGGACGCCGCCGGCATGGTGGAGTTCTGGTCCGACTGGACTTCCCGGTACCCCATCGTCTCCCTGGAGGATGCCCTGGATGAGAACGACTGGGCCGGGTGGGGCCAGTTGACCCGGGCCATCGGGGAGCGGGTGCAGTTGGTGGGCGACGACCTCTTCGTGACCAATGCGCGGTACCTGGAGCGAGGCATCAAGGAGGGGGTGGGGAACGCCATCCTCATCAAGGTCAACCAGATCGGAACTCTCACCGAGACGCTGGAGACCATTCGGATGGCTTCGGAGGCGGGGTACCGCTGCATCATCTCCCACCGCTCCGGAGAGACGGAAGATGTCTTCATTGCCGACCTGGCCGTGGCCACCGGAGCCGGGCAGATCAAGACGGGGAGCGCATCCCGAACGGACCGGGTGGCCAAGTACAACCAACTTCTTCGCATCGAGGAAGAGTTGGGCGACCGGGCACGCTACCCCGGTCGCGGGCTCTGGGGCTGAGTCCGGAACGCCGAGCCGAATCCCATGCGTCGCGTCCTCCTCCCCCTGGTCCTGGCCCTGGCCGGCTACTACGCCCTCTTCGGAGGGGAGTACATCCAAGCGGATGTGTCGGCCGTGGCCACGGAGCGGGAAGAGGCGGTGCGCGAGTTGGCCCGGGCCCGCGCGCTGAACGATTCGCTCCGGGCCCGGACCGACTCCCTGGAGAGCCATGACGGGACGCTGGAGACTCTGGCGCGGGAGCGCTTCGGCCTCATCCGGGACGGGGAGGTGGTGTACCGCTTCGCCGGGCCCACGGAGGGGTGGGACCACCTTGACAACGAGGGGGGGCAGGAGTAGCCTTTCATGCTCGGTTTGCCGGAGTAGCTCAGTTGGTTAGAGCAGCGGAATCATAATCCGCGAGTCGGGGGTTCGAGTCCCTCCTCCGGCACTGGAAGTACGCAGATCGTCGGCCCTCCGGATCCCTGTCCGGAGGGCCGTTCGTGCAAGAGGGAACCGGTGGGCTCGGCGCCGGCCGACGTCAGGTTCCCCATTCCCGGAGGAAGCCGGCCGTGCCCGCGTCCCGTCCCTCTCCCGATCCCGACCGCTCGGCGCCGGGCTCCCTGTCATGGATCCTTCCCATCCTGTTTCTGGCAGGAATGGGGGGATGGTTCTATTACGCCGGCTCCGACCGGGCACGACCCGCTCCCTCGGACGGCCCGGGTCCAGAGGAGCAACTCCGGATCAGCGACGCCTCGGCCATCCCCTGCAATGTGCCGTTGCGGTGGAGGGTCGAGGGGGGGGACGCCGACAGCGCGGAGGGGACGGATGCGCTCCGGGACGTGGTTCGTGCGGCAGCCGGAATCTGGGAGTCGGCGGTAGGACGATCCCTCTTCCAGGCCCATGCCACGGAGGGCCTCCCCGTCCGGTTCCCCGTCGGTACGGGAAGCGTGGGAGAGGTGGCGGGAGCGGGGGTCGATGCGGAATCCGCCGAACCGGTGGTTCGGTTCCTGGAGCAGATCCGGTCCCGGAGTGGTCGGGTGATCTCGGTTGAGCGCGCCGTCGAGGTCGACCGTGGGGGGGATCCGGAACACCTCGTGCTCGCCCTGGCCCGGGAGTTCGGTCATGCCCTGGGGCTTCCGGACTCCGACGCCACCGGCGCCCTCATGAACCGTGGGACCCGTCTCGACGGACGGGAGCCGTCGGAGTTTCCCACCGCAGCCGATATCGAGGCCCTGCGAAGGGTCTGCGGTGAAGGCTGACGTTCCGCGCTTCCTTGCCCCCGGCCCACGGCGGGGTATCTTCTCCCTTCTGATTCGCACCGTCCGGGACGTTCGACGATTCCGGCCGGTACCTTAAGCCTACCTGGATCCTCGCATCCCCGGACGCCCGTATCCTCATGGAACAGAGTGCCCAGCCATCCACCCCGGACGAACTTCTCCAGGCCCGTCGCAAGTCNCTGCAACAGATGACCGGCCGTCCCTTGCGTCAGCCGGAAGCGGACGGTTCGCCCCTTCCCGAGGAGCGGCGNCAATACCTCCTGGGCGAGGCGCAGGATCTCTACTGGAATGACCTGGAGTGGGAGAATGTGACCGGCGAGGAGGAGNTGGAGGGCGGCCCCCTGACNGAGTTGACCTTTCCCGGCGTCCTGGCCTACACCAGGGGNCTNCTTCTCACGGAGGTCCCCAGCGACTCGCCGGTGGGGCCGGCGCCCCGTCCTCAGGTGGTGGAGGAGTTTCTGGCTTTCCTGGCCGAGCGGGTCCTCACCTTGCAGGGTCGGTCCGGGGATGGCACCAAGGCGGATCCCGATGCCCTGCGGATGACGTCCGAGCTGCTGGATCAGGTGCTCATGGTCTACCACGGGGTGTCTCCCGAGGACGTGGGGCCGCTCGGGCCCTCCGAGATGATGACGGACCAGGAGTCCGCGTCGGACGACGGATGAAGATTCGCCCGGGCCATCCCTACATGGCGGGGGCCCCCCTCCTGTTTGCGCACCGGGGAGGGTCGGCGCTGGCTCCCGAGAACACCGTGGAGGCGTTCCAGGCGGCGGTGGGGACGTGGGGAGCCGATGTCCTCGAGATGGATGTGCGTCTGAGCCGGGACGGANCTCTGATGGTGATTCACGACGCCACGGTCAATCGTACCACGGATGGATCCGGTGCGGTTCGGGACCACACCCTGGCCGAACTGCGAGCCCTGGATGCCGGGGCTCGCTTCGTGGATCCGGAGGGACGGACCTCCTTCCGGGGCCGGGGGGTCCGGATCCCCGTCTTCGCCGAAGTCCTGGATCGCTTTCCCACCACGCGACTGAACGTGGACGCCAAGGATCCCGAGGCCCAGCCCCGACTGGTGCAGCTCCTCCGGGAGCGGGGGGAAGAGGACCGGGTGCTGCTGGCGTCGGCCGAGGAGAATGGGCGTGCCGATGCCCTGGGCTATGGTGGACCTGTTTCAGCCACCCGGCGGCAGATCCGATCCTTCTTCCTCTCCCACAGGCTCCCCGGGGGAGGGCCCTATACCCCCGCCACCGACGCCCTCCAGATTCCCTATCGCTGGGAAGGGCGTCAGGTGACCACGCCTGAACTCATTGGCGAGGCCCACCGCCGCAACCTTCCCGTCCACGTCTGGACGGTGGATGATCCGGTGCGCATGGAGGAGCTGCTGGACTGGGGTGTCGACGGGATCCAGACGGACCGGCCGGACCTCCTGGCGCAGGTCCTCCATCAGCGCACCGGACGCCCCCTTCCCCCGGGGTTGCGGGCGTGACGGGCGGGGTCGTGATGGGTGGGGTGACGGGGCGGTCGGCGGCGGATGTCGGGACGAGGCCCATGACCTTCCGGGACGGGTGCGTGAGGCGTGGTCGAGGTGGGGGGGGCCGCCTTCCGGGTCGACGGTGGTGGTGGCGCTGTCGGGGGGGATGGACTCGTGCGTCCTCCTCCACCTCCTCCGCTTCCCGCTGGCGCGCCTCGGCCTCCGTGTGGTTGCGGCACACTTCGACCACCGCATGCGGCGAGACAGTGGGGCCGATGCCCAGTGGGTAGGCGGGGTGGCGGGAGCGTGGCGGGTACCCGTGCGAATGGGAGAGGCAGAGCGCCCGGTCCGGAATGAGACCGAAGCCCGCCGCCTCCGGTACGCCTTCCTCGAGCGAGTCCGGGCCGAGGAGGAGGCCGCCATGGTGCTCACGGCCCACCACGCCGAGGACCAGATGGAGACGGTGCTCTTCCGGGTCCTCCGGGGCACGGGGGTGCGGGGGCTCGCCGGGATCCCCGCTCGGCGGGAGCCNGGAGTGGCGCGCCCTCTCCTGGACGAATCGCGAGCTGAACTCGTGGCCTACGCGCGACGGCACCGGGTGCCGGGACGTCTGGACCCGTCCAATGAGGATCTGGGCATTGCCCGAAATCGGATTCGCCAGGAACTCCTGCCCCGCATCACCGACATCCATCCCGGGGCCCGGGAGGCGATCCTGCGCCTGTCCCGTAACGCCCGACGAACCGGGCGGGCCCTGGATGCGCTCCTGGCTCCCGTGCTGCAGCGCCTCCGTGTGGACCGGGGAGACGGGTTCTGTACCTTCGAACGCGAAACCTTCCTGGACCTTCCCGGAACCGTTCAGGGAGAGGCTCTGCGCGCCCTGGCGCGCGAGGCGGGGCCGCCCCTGGACGAGGCAGGAACCGCCGCCGCCCTGGAGTTTATCAGGACGGGCCGCAGCGGAAGGGTCCTGCACCTGACCCCAACCCTTCAGCTCGAACGGGACTTCGACCTTCTTCGTCTTTCGTGGAGTGGATCCAGGCGGACCGGCCCGGGTGTTCCCGGTCCCGGGGGGCGTGTCCCCATTCTCCGGGAGCCTCCTGCCCGTCCTGGTCGGACCGAGATTGATTTCGGGGGTCGACATCTGTTGATTGAGTGGGCAGCGGGTCGAGCACCCGAAGGGGAGTCGGTGGTTGGAGCCGGGCCTTCGCATCTTCAGGGGTGTTGGATCGGACTTGCAGACCTGGTGTTTCCCCTGAGCTTGAGAAGTCCCCGTCCCGGTGACAGGATTCGTGGGCCGGGGGGAGGACGGAAGTTGAAGAAGCTGTTCGGGGAATTGAGACTACCGGCTCGAGATCGGGGCTTCACTCCTCTCGTCGTCGACGGCCGTGACGAGATTCTCTGGATCCCCGGCCTGTATCGGAGCGCCCTGGCACCCGCCTCATCGGAGGAGGGGGGGCACGCCGTATTTCTGAATATTGGAGAGGAAGCGGAATGACCACGCCGACGAGCCTCGAGCTTGCGCGGGGAATTGGAGTCAACGGTAGTCACCGGATCGTCTATTCCCAGGAGGATATCGCTGACCGGGTGGCAGAGGTGGGGGAGGAGATCTCCCGGCACTATCCGGCGGATGGTTCACTCCTCGTTCTGGGACTACTGAAGGGATCCTTCATCTTCCTGGCCGATCTGGTCCGGGCCATCCGGATCCCCCTTCAGGTGGACTTCCTCGTAGCCTCCAGTTACGGAGCGGACATGGTATCGTCCGGTTCGGTCCAGCTCCTCTACGATCCCCACACGCCCATCAGGGACAGGCATGTGGTGCTGGTGGAGGACATCGTGGACAGCGGGACCACCATGCGGCACATCCTCCCGCTCCTTCGGGAACGGGAGCCGGCCAGCCTGGAGATCTGCGCTCTCCTCCACAAACGGATCTGCGACACCGACGCCCGCTGGGTGGGCTTTGAGGCCCCCCGCGAGTTCCTGGTCGGCTATGGTCTGGATCACGCCGAGGATTTCCGCCACCTGCCCTTCATCGCGAGCCTCCTGAGCGACGGGAGCCCCGCGTCCCCCTCCACGCGAGTTACCTCCGATGGCTGACCGCGATCCCAGGTCCCAGGAGAAGAAGACACCGGGGTGGTCCCGCCTCTCCCGGGCGGCGTCCTTCTGGATGCTGCTGATCCTTGTCCCCATCCTCCTCTTCAACTTCCTCTGGGGTGAGGACGACTCCCGCTACGAGTTCTCCTTCACCGATTTCCGCACTGAACTCCAGAGTGACAACATCGAGTCGGTGAAGGTCATCGAAGGGGTGACCCTCCAAGGTGAGTTTCGTCGCTCGGTGGAGCGGGAGGGTCAGGAATACTCCGAGTTCGAGGCTCACCTGCCTGGACCGATCAGCGATGGCCTCATCGAGGAGATGGAGGCTCGGGGCGTACACATCACCGGTGAACCGGAGCAGACACCCTGGTGGACCTTCCTCATCTCGGTGCTCCCCTGGATCATCCTCATCCTCTTCTGGTTCTGGATCATCCGCACCATGCAGGGGGGCGGGAACAAGGCCTTCCAGTTCGGTCGGTCCAAGGCGAAGCTCATCTCGCCCGACACGCCCAAGGTCACCTTCAATGATGTGGCCGGGGCGGAGGA
>SL_3KL_010_SEDDRAFT_10000859_pt1 | contig 26706 bp, 37 predicted proteins | sample SodLakKL_010_SED_2_FD_10381 | JGI IMG/M metagenome (IMG submission 10381) | reverse complement strand
TTATGTAGTAAAGTTGCCTAAGAAGGCTGAGTTTGCTGATGAAGATTATTTAAAAGAAGTTGAGCGGTTCCAAAATTATGTNGCAGAAAATTACTGGGGAGCTTTACCTTGCAAAAAGGTAGGCAAAGCTATTGTAATGCCCAGGGCTCCTGGTGAAAGAGGGGACCAAGTTCCTCAACATAGCCGAAGAATTAAAGAGCTAGTGGAAAAGTTGAAGGATGAGGTTCGGCGGGAAGGTTATGTTTTAAAGGATTTATCGAGTTTGAGGAATGTGTTTTATGACGAAGAGAAGGATGCTATTTGGGTTATTGACTTTAGTAAGTTTGCCCAGCTGGATGCACAACAAAAATTGGCGGAGGAAAAGGAGCGACGTAGAGAGGAAAGGAGGAAAAAGAGAAGGTGAATACCTTTATGGTTTTTCTGGGGGCTCTAGCTCATCGAATTCTACAAGGTTTAGCACAGCACCTATGGGACAGGTTGTGGCTGGCACTGTTCGACTTTGCTGTTGAGGCAGAACAGAAGTGGAAAGAAAGTGGCAAGGGTGAAGAGAAAAAAGAATGGGTTATGGCTAAGATGTTAGAGTTTATAGAAGATAAGGCTAATCTTAGTTGGATTCAAAGGCAAGTTATAGGGATGTTTGTAAGTGAGATTATTAATGCTTTGGTGGATGAGTTTAATACTCAGCTTGGTAAGGATTGGGGTAATAGAGTTGAGGAACTTCAAGATGAGCTTGCAGGTCGTATTCCCTTTATCACTTAAGGAGTTGAAGTCATGGCTGTAAGTAGGAAAGTTCAAGGTGAAGTAAATCAGTGGCAAGCCCATTTAGAGCTTGCAAAACAGTATAGAGAGCGTTATGGTATGGAGCACAAGTGGGATAGATGGAGAAAGTATTATCGTAATGAGTATTCTGATAGCACAATACCTGTAAATATGATATTTGCTACTGGTAGAAGTTTAATCCCTAGAATTTATTTTAGGAACCCTAAAATTATGGTTACTCCTGACCAGCCTGGTTTTTTCTTTCATGCTAAGTTGGTGGAGGCAATAGATAATAAACTTGTACGACTTACAGGAATGAAAGACCAGCTAAAAAGGTCAGCTCTTAATGCCTTTTTGTATGGTACTGGAGTAGGTAAGGTTGGGTATGATTCAGAGTTTGGTTTTATTGATGATGATGACTCTCGTCAGCAAGTTGCTGAGATGGAAACTTTGGTAGGTCAGGAGATAGATGAACCTTCTATTGAATATGATGCTAATATCATACCTGGGCATCCTTGGTTTAAGAGTCTTCACCCTAGGGATTTGTATGTACCTTGGGGAACTTTAGAAATAAAAGATAGTCCCTGGGCGGCTCATAGGTTTGTACGTCATATTGATGATGTAAGAGCTGATAGGAAGTATGTAAATGCCAGTAAGGTTAGTCCTACACATAGAACAAAAAGCCTGAGCCGAGATTATGAGGGAGTAGGTAATGCCTTAGATGCTACTCCTGATGCAGAGTATGTCGAGCTCTTTGAAATCCATGACTTGAGAGAAGGTCGAATTAAGGTAATAGCTACAGGGTATGAGGGTTATTTGAGGAATGACCCTATGCCCATAAATATGAACAAGCTACCCTTCCATGCCCTTATATGGAATGAGGACACTGATGGATTTTGGGGACTCAGTGATTGTCAAATGATTGAACCTCAGCAGTTGGAGCTTAATGAGATACGAACTCAGTTTCAAGAACACCGTAAACGCTCTTTGTTAAAGGTTATTATGCGAAGAGGGGCTTTTAGTCCAGAAGATAAGGATAAACTCATAAGTGGTGATGTGGGTCCACTACTGGAGGCTGATGTAGATGGGTCTTTGAGAGATGCCATAACTACTTTCCAGCCCTTCCTAGGGACTGACCTCATTACTGCTGGTGATGTTGTGCGACAGGATATAAGGGAACAGGTAGGGTTTTCGAGGAACCAAATGGGTGAGTATGATGTGAGAAGTAGGAGAACTGCTACTGAAGCGGCTATAGTAGACCAAGCGGCACAAATTAGAGTAGATGAACGTAGAGACGCTCTTGCTGATATGTATATGGAAGTTATTGAGGATTTTAATAGGTATATTTTTGAGTTTTGGGATGAACAACAGGTAGCAGAAATTGTAGGTCCTGATGGCAGACAGCATTGGGTGAGCTTTACAGGACAACAGCTTCATGGTAGATATAGTTTAACAGTTGACCCTGAAGAAGCACAACCTAGAAGTGCGGCTCAACGAAAAATGGAAGCACATGAGTTACTACAAATGCTAGCACAGTTCCCACCTGAAATGGTTAACCATAATGAGCTGTTAAGGGACTTAGGTGGTATGTATGATTGGGTAGATGTTAATCGGATAATGAATGTGCAGGAAGTTCCTGGAGGACAGCCTGTTGTTCCTATAGAGCAACTTCAAGCTGAGGGCGGTATGCCTGGACCTGGCGGAGGTGGCGGTGGTGCATCTATGTCAGCTATGATGGAACTTCTTGGAGGTATGGGTCAAAGATAAGATTCAATCATTGAACTTGCGGAGGTCAGGCTATGCCTTTATATGATAGGAAGTGTAAAGAGTGTCAAACTACATTTGAAATATACGCTAAATTTGAGGACCGTCACATGCATAATTGCCCTGAGTGTGGTAGTGAGGCTGAGAATATTATGACCTTTAACTTTAATAGGGGGGTGGTTATTGAGCCGCAATTTTTTGAGCATTTAGACACAAAACCTGTGTGGATTAGGGGTAAGCGTCACTTGAAAGAAGAGTGTCGGAAGAGAGGGTTATGGGCAAAAGCACTTGACTGAGAAGGGAGATAAAATATGCAAAAACTAAGAGAGGCAAAAATAGACCTGGGGGACTTAGAAAACCCTCAAGTCGATTTAATGGGGGAGTGGAACATTAGACACATACGTCGAGCTCAAGCTATGCTTTATAAGGAGTTTAACAGATGGCGTAAAGATATTCTTCGTGAGGAACGCCAAAAAATGCGGGATGCGTCAAAGAAGAACGCTGAGCTCGATAAGGTAGATGTGGAAAGTCTTATGAATACCCCAAAGGAGGAAAGTTAAATGCCTAAGGAAGATAAGAAAGAAATGTCTGTAGAGGAGCTGTTGCGTGATAGCTTTGGAGACGATTTCTTTGATGTCGAAAAGCCAGAGGACTCAAAAGAACATGCCAAAGAGGAACCTGTTGAGTCCAAAGGTAAAGAGCCTGAAGCGGAGGTGGTCGATGAGGAAGTCGTGGATGAGGAGGAACAGGGAGACGAACAACCACAGGAATATAAGCCAGGAAAAAATGCAGAAGTAGATGCACTAAGACGTCAGAACGAGATTTTAACGCAACGTATGCGGGAATATGAAAAGCTATTGAACCAGCAACGAAATCAGGAGAAACCAGAGGAACAGTCTGTGGAGAGTTCAAAGGAAGAAGAAGAGTTTGAAGTTCCTGACTTTTCTCAGATGGACCAGAAAGACCTCTATCAATTTATTATGAAGCAGTTGAATAAGAGGGTAGATAGTAAGGTTGGTAGTTTGGAGCAACAAGTACAACGCACTGAGCAGGATACTAAAGTAGCTCAAGTTCAGCGAGAAATAGAACGGACTGCTCAGAAGTATAACGACTTCTGGCAATACTCTCCACAGATTACGCAGATTGCTGAGCAGTATAAGGGAATTTCTCCTGAAGATGCTTATTTGTTGGCGAAGAGTAAGTCTACTACTAGCACACCTAAACCTTCTATACCTAAAAAGAAGGTTCCAAAGAAGACGGCTAATGTGGAGAAACCATCTACTGCTTCGTCAAGTGCTCGTCAGGACCATTTTGACACCTACGATGATGCCCTTGAGGAAGCATTTAAAAGACTGAATGATAAACTTTAATAGGAGTGGTATAAATGACTTGGACGGCTAGAAATGCAGCGATAGACACCCTTTACACTACAACTTGGCAACTAATGCGTGAGAAAGCTATTGATAACATCTTTGGTGCAACTCCCTTTTGGTATTATTTAAATAAGGGAGGTAAGACTAAGCGGACTGAAACTGGTGGGCGTTGGATTGGAATTCCTTTGGAGATTGGAACTCATAGGGATGCTGTACGGTATGTTGGTAAAGGTTCAAGTGGTACTCCTGTAGACCTGTCTGGTGCTGTTGGAAGTGCTCAGGATGCTGAGACTATGACTGCCGCACAATACCCTTGGAGTTACATTACTGTAAGTGTTTACCGTCATTTTACTGATGACGCACAAAATAAGGGTAAGAGCCAAATCATTGATATTGCAAGAAGCAAACTTTCCAATGCTGAGCGGACTTTAGGTCAAATCTTTGAGGAGGAACTCTTTACTACTACTGGTGATGTGGCAGGTACTCCTGATGCTCGACCTGAATCCCAGCCTCGTGATAGTGATGGTAATGCTATTTCTCCTTTAGACCAGTTAGTATCGGATGACCCACAAGACCCTCGGGCTACTGGAGCAGCTACGCCTTCTGGTATTGATACTGTTGGAGGTATTGACCCTGCTACTCATACTTGGTGGAGAAACCATGCACGCAATATGATAGATGAGAACCTTACCTTGTGGCTCTTACCTAGGATGCGGACTATGTTTAATGATGCTAGTATAGGTAGTGATACTCCTAATCTGATAGTTACTGACCAAACTAGCTTTGAGAATTATGAGGATGAGGTGTTAGAGTTAAAGCAGATTGTTAATCAAACTGCTGGTGATGCTTCTTTTGAAACTATTAGCTTTAAAGGTAAGCCTATGGTATGGAGTCCAAGCTGTCCTGCATCTAAGATGTACTTCCTTAACACTAACTACCTTGAGTGGATTCATGACCCTCAGTTAAACTTTGAAATGACTGATTGGAAGACTGGTCGTAATGACCTTGATAGGGTAGCTCAAGTAATTGTAGCTGGAAACTTGGTAACTTCTAACCGTAGGATGCATGGAGTAATCTACAACATTGGTGAAACTACCTAAGGAGGGGATATAAGTGAGTGTTTATACTATTGAAGCAATGTCCCCCAACTTTAGAGGGCACAGAATTTCTCGCGACTTGAGCGTTGTACCTCTAAGGCTTACTATTTCGGAGTACCAAACTGCCACTAAACCTGAGTTGGATCCTGCGGATTACTTTGTTGGGGCAGGACCTACTGCTATTATACCCCCTCAGATAGTTGGGGGGGTTCCCATTATGTTAGTTTGGGACGTGGNACAAGAAACTATTACAGCTTGGGACCTAAATACCGCAGCTGAAGTAACCAATGNCACCGATTTAGGNGAGTTTGAAGTGTTACTAGTTGGCGTTTAAGGGGGGATTACAATGTCTGCCTATAGTGTAACCTTTTTAAGTGCACAGNTTAATAGCAGGATTGGTCGTAGTTACCATTTAAGCCCGATAGTACTAGAAATAACTGAATACCAATCAGGAANTAAGCCTGTAATTGACNCCACATCTCAAGTTAAGAATGATGCTATTGTATTCTTTCTCCCTAAGATTTTTGGTATTTACACCTACTTGCCTATTTGGGATAAAAGCACAGGAGAAGTAACAGTTTGGGACTTGGATGGAGCGGAAGAGGCTACTAATGGTAACAATTTAAGTTCGTTTGGTGGTTTTGTACTTGGTACTAATTAGGGGGAGGTTGGAAAAATGAACCTGGAGCAGTTTATTGCCCAGGTCGAGGAGAACTTAGGTAGGGATGACAAAACAGGGGTTATCCCTACCTGGGTTAACCTTGGCTTACAAAAGATTAATAAGGACTTTGTCTTTAAGGGATGGATTAAAGTAGCTAATGCAGACTTGGAGTCTGACTCCAGGACTATTATACTCCCCAGTATAAGAAACCTCTATAGTGTTAAGCTAGTTAATGGTTCTGGTCGTAATCTTATCAGAATTTCACCAGAAGACTATGACGAGCATTTCCCTGACGCCTTTGAAAATGCGGCTACTGGGGAACCAAAGTACTATACTAGGTGGGGTAATGCCCTAGAGTTTTATCCAAAGTCTAGTCAGTCATATAAAATCTACATTAGATATGCGGCTACTCCGACAGAACTAGTAAACCCTACTGACCAACCTGAAATTCCTCATGATGGGTTAATAGTCGCAGCCGCTACTGAACGGGCTTTTATGGCTTTACAACTTCCTGAAGACGCCCATATGTGGGAAAGAAAGTATATGTCAGAGCTCAGGAGTGCAGTTAGGGCAGAGCAAACTGCTGATGCTGATTACACACCTAGGTTAAAACCTTTCAGACTGCCGGGTATGACAGCTACTTTGACTGACCATAGATACAATCCATGGGTTTAATGGAGAGGAGTGAAATAGATGGTATGGGATAGTAGTACTCCTACAAAAGCTGACAATGCTAGAGATATTGATGAATTTATTAGAGTAGGAGTTAAACAAGCTCTTGAGGCGTTTTTTACTTTTAAGAATAATGGACTTAGGGTAGAGATAAATAATGAGCCTGAAGATGTTGGAGACATTGCAAGCAAACAATATGTTGATGGTGAAGTTGAGGAGTTGAGGCAGGATTTACCCCCTTGTCGCTTCCAAATTAGCGGATGTTTTGGTGCGGAAGTGAGGAGTATTTCAAGTGATACTCTGGCAGTCGTACAAGCCTTTGACATTAATATCCCAGTTGACAAGAAATTAGTAATCCGAAATGCTCGCTATCATTTAGCAGCAACTCCCGGTTCTACTATGGAAACTACAGTCTTGCATATAGGGGAGCAACTTATGTATAGACACGAAAACGACTGGGTAACCAGTGGGTATAAGGGAGAAGAGTTAGATATTAATCAAGATATATATATTACTTCTACTGGTAATATTACTTTGTATATTCATATTCATAATTACTCGGGGGCAACAGGAACATTTTTAGAACAATGTGGCTGGTGGTTTGATTTTGAAATTGTAGACGAGTAAAGTGACCCACAAGGAATCAGTTATTCTAATTTAGAGGTTATAGTAGAAAACACACAAAGGAGGCAGTGGACCCACAATGACAGAAGAAAGGGCTAGAGTAACTAAACTAGAAGATAAAATTGACAATCTGTCAGACCGTATTACTACCCTCCAAATGGACTTGATAGAAACCAGATACGCAGTTAAAAGTATGAAGCTATTAACGAGAGATTACGTGAGTAGAAAAACAAGCATTTCTATCTAGGGGTTTTACAAAGTGGGAAGTAAAAGTGTTAAATAGGGCTGGAGCTATAATAGGTGTATTGGGTGTCTTGATAGCTGCTCTGGCATTGTTTCTCTAGGGGGTTAGGTTATGGCGTACAGAAGAAAGGAAGAGAACTACCTTGTTGGACCTCCACTTGAGGGAATCCAACTAGATATGCCTCCTACCATGATTAATGACGCTGCCTCTACTCACTGTATGAATTTGTCGATGATAGGACAGGCACTTACACAGAGAGCAGGGGTAGTGCCATTAGGGGATAACTTACCGTTAGATGGCCCCATTTTTGGTTTTAGGCAGTTTGCTGACCTGGATGGTAATGTTCATACTATGGCTTGTACAGATGGAACAATATATTCTCTTAATAGTATAACTAATGAGTGGGAAGTGTTAGATGATACTTACACTACTGTTGGTGAGTGGGGGCAATATATTAACACTGCAGTATTTACAGGTCAGCTTGTTATGGCTTCTATAAATATACCTCTACTGTTATGGGATGGAGGAGTTACAGTAAGTGAGATTGATGCCCAAGATTCTGTAAGAGGTAGTTTTGTAAAAAACTTTGGCAATAGACTAGTTGTGTTTGATACTCTTGAGGATAGTGTGCATCGAACTAGACAAAGAGTTAGATGGACTGCTATAGGGACTTACGATGATTTTGATAACGGAGATTTTGTCGACTTAGTAGACTCTCCGGGAGGAATTGTAGCAGTAGAAAACTTAGGCAATGAATTAGTAATTTACAAAGAAAACTCTATAGTTATAATGACCTATCTAGGTAGCCCTACTACTTTTGGCTTTGAAACTAGAGTTGCTCACTTAGGAGGAGTGGCTCCTAGAGGGGTAGTTGCACTTAATGACCGTCATTATTTTCTTGGTGCAGATAATGTTTATCTATACCAGGGAGGTAGGACTATAACTCCCGTAGGAGACGGTTTACGGGATGAAATGCCTGCTCTTATACAAGGAAATGCAGTTGAACGGGTTGTATCTGGAATGTTTGGAGACGAAGTGTGGTTCGTAGCTCCTATGGAGAGTATAGAGCCTGATACAGTTTATGTGTATAATTGGCGTAAAGGGGTATGGTTTAAGTATAACATAAATGCTTCAGTGTTGGATAGGTATGTTACTTCAGAGTCAGTTACTATTGGAGATTTAGAAGGTAGTATTGGAGATTTGGCTGGACTTATCAGAGATTTTGGCGGAACAGCTACCACTCCCTTCCTAGTGGTAGGAAAATCTGATGGATATATTGGGCTGGTTAACTCTTCAATTGCTACGGACCATGGAGAGCATTTCACGCTAGAATGGCAATCAAAGGATTTTGTCCTTTCAGAACTATACCAAGCACGATATATAAGGTATAGAGGAATAGATTTTGAACTTTCAGGTACAGAAGTAGAAGTAAGTTATTCAAATGATGAAGGTATTACTTGGACTCCACTTAAAACCTTAGAGTTGAGTTCTCGATATAAGTGGTATCAAACTTACTTTGATTCGGTTGATTATAAGATAAGGTTTAGGCTTCGTAGTACGGATGGAGAAGTATTCAGCTTAAGGGCTTTTAACCTTAAGTTCTTGGAGGTGTCAGAGAGATGAGAGTAAAATCACACTTACAAGTACCTTCAATAAGACCTGACATGAAGTTAAAGGAACTTATAGATTGGAACCGAGAGTTAGAGCTCGAATTAAGAGCTATACTTTCTGAGTTAGTTGCAGAACTGCAAGAGCTGGAGGAATCGACTTCAGGAGGAGTTACTATTGGAGAATTGTAAGTATTGAAGGAGGTGTAGATATGCCTGGAAGGGCAAGAACTTTTCGTAGTGGGAGGTTTAACTCCTCTATGCCTGGTTTGCCCTATCCTTCGCCTGGTCCTGGGACAGGAGGACTACGCGGAGGGGGAGAGGTAAGTACTCAAAGTGGAGGACTTTTTAGTGGTATAAAGAATTGGTTGTTCGGCAGAGACCCAGAAATTCATAGAGAACCTTCCATGTCGCCTGAACAGGAATCCTTTTTCCGTAGTGCTATGGAAACATTTGGACAGCGACATGGACAGCAAATGCCTTATGCAGGGCTGTTAGAGTCCTTTATGCAACCCCAACAAATGGGTCAGCAGTATCAAAACACTTTAGCCCAACTAATGGCAGGAGCTACCCCACGAACAGGTGAGCAGATTGACGCAAGGTTTCAGAGAGATGTAGCTGACCCTGCGGTAGCTCATTTCCAACGGGATATAATGCCTGCAATAGCAGAACAGTATGTAGGTCCTGGCACTTATTGGGGAAGTGAAAGAGCAAGAGGACAACAAAGAGCAGGAACTGAACTTGCAGAAGCTCTTGCAGGTCAACGTTCAGAGCATCACCAATTCGCCCAGCAACTAGACCAAGCTCGACAAGCTCAGGCTCTACAAGCAGCTCAAGCAGGGTTGGGTCATGGACAACAGGCACAGCAACAAGCCTTACAAGCACTCCAAGCTGGGTTAGGTTGGCAGGGAGATGCTCAGCAGAGGGCTATGCAGGAGATGTTAGGGTTGTTAGGTATGCCTACTCAAATTGGTTACCTGGATGAAGGTAGTGAAGGTGCTTTTGGAGGTATCCTACAGCTTATAGGACAATTAGTACCTCACTTTTTAACCTAACTTTGAATAGTTCAATGATTGAACCTTAGGAGGTGGGAAAGTGCCGCAGACTAGAATAGTAGGTCAAGTGCCTCGTAGAAGGTCTCACTTAGCTACAGCAATGGAGCAGTTACAGCCTATGTTTCAACACTTGAGAGATAGACCTGAGATTGAGGCTCGTATAGGAGCTCAGGAAGCCCAAACAAAGTTAGCAACTGCACAGGCAGAAGAAGCAGAGCAATTAATTGACCTTCGAGCTCAGGAAGCTGATAGAGAGTATGCAAGAGAAATAATTGAACATTTTAGAAATATGCCTACAGAGGATGTTTCTGCTATACTGCAGGACAGCCCTGAACTTGTAGATGCGTTAGACCGAGGTGGACATGGGCACTGGGTTGACTTCACAGAGGAAGAAGGAGTAAAGTATCGAGGTCCAATAGAAACTGAGTCCTTTGTTCATGATGGTTTTCATACAGTGGTAGGACCTGGAGGTAAACTGTGGTCGATTGAACTTGAAAAGGGAGTTCAATATAGGGACCACTATGACCCAATAACTGGGGACTACACCCTTATCCCTGACCAGGAAGGTTATGACCCTATAGTATTTAATGTACACGACCCACGATTCCAACAAGTGGATTGGCAAGAAACCCAAGAGGAAGATGGGACTAGGGTTCTTCGCATGTTTGGTATTGATAAGAACAACAATAGAGTAGAAATTGGAGAACCTATGACTGTAGGCTTTGAACTTACTAAAGACCAAGTCCAGCAACTATTTGAAATGGAACTGCTTCAAGGGCAGGTTATAAAGGAAGAATTAAGAAGGACGCGTATGCAAAACCAGATGCTTGAGTTTGAGTTTGACGATATGCAAACTAGGATGAAGTTTAACTATAACTCAGACACCGACAGGTGGGAGCCTCGCTTAGAACGTAGGAACACTGAAACAGGTGAGTGGGAGCCTACCAGTATCGAAGAGGCAGGGTTAACTGGTAGGGACTTAGAAACTTACCTTGAACTTGAAGGTATGAAAACTGACAATGAAATGGGTGAACTACAAAAACAACAATGGCGTAATGAAATGGAACAAAATTATGCTCTAAGTTGGGCTAGAGATGCAGAAGGTAATATATACCCTTCCCAATTATACCAAATTACTCCTGAAGGTGAGAAAGTACCCGTAGACTTTGGGGCTCTATTAGATGAGGGCGATGTTAATGCTCTTATAGCCTGGATGAAAATGGAGCAAGTAGATATGGAGACTAGAGGGAATATAGGTCTTTGGGCTAATGAGTTGTTCTCTCCCCTTGTTACTGAAAAGGAAGGGCGTAAAGGTCCTGCTTGGGGTGCGGCTATAGAGTCACTTACTAACATAATTATGGAACATGCAGACGCCCATGGAGTAGAAATTACTGAAGACCAAGCTAGAGCTCAAGCTATAGTTGATGAGGCTATGAAGTTTATAGGACATTCAAAGTTCTATAGTGCGGAAGATGCAGACAAGATTATACAATATATTATGGCTAATGTGCCTACTACTAGAGGGTTAGAACTTATAGAAGATGCTATGTACAAAAGATACCCAGAACGAGCAGAGATATTTTTCCCCCGAGAGCCTGAAACTCTCAGTGAACGGGAGCAGGAAATCCAACAACTTCCAGACCAGATAACAGAAAGTGCTTACAATGACTTACCTGATCACTTGAAAAAGCACTATGGGGAGTTACAACTACGAGGTCCCAGGGAAACATCAGTAAGACATAAAATTGACCCTTCAGACGAAGATGTTGAGGAAGAGGAAGAGGAAGAAGTGGAAGAACCTACAGCTGACCTTGCACCTGAAATTTCTGTAGAAGAACATGAACAACTTGCGAAGGAAAATCCTGAGCTTGCTAAACGATACAACCTAGTATGGGGCGTAGACAATGATGGTAACGAACGGTTTTTTTACAGGTTAGACGATTGATGGGGGTGAAGTTATGTCTTGGAGAAATATCCTAAAGAGGCAGGAGGAGGAAGAGAAAAACAGGTTCAGGTTTCCTACTCAAGATATAAAACTAGGTAGGCTCCCTGACGGAGGGCTTTGGGAACGACCTGATGCAGGACCCTTTTCCTTCAAGTCTGTTACAGCGGATAAACCTACTCCTACCTTCGGCAAACCTAGAGAAAAGCCTGAAGTAGGAGTTCCTGACGAAGCTAGCCCCTTTAGGTTTTTAGAAAGGGACTTAGCTACGGGAGAGTTCAAACCACCTGAAACTAACATTTGGAAGAGTTGGGAAAATCCTTGGGAAGATATGGGTAAGTTGGAAAGAGTATTCTCTATTCTCAATAGGGACCAACATGCTGTAGCTAACGTAGCTTGGTCTTTACTACAAGGAGAGGATGATGTAATAGAAGCGGCTTGGCGAGGGATAACAGCAGAGGAGCGGGGAGACTTTATAGACATACTTCGCCACTACAATGTTCCTTGGGCTCCTTTGTTAGGTACAGTATTAAACATAGGGCTTTCTCCTTCTACCTATCTTGGAGGCCCTGTTAAACTATTCAAAACCCTTTCAGGCAAAATGGGAGTTACAAAAGCACTTGAACGAACTATTGATATTATTAAAGAAACTAATCCAATAAGTACAATCACTCGGGCATTTACTCAGGGAGGACTTACTCCTGCACAAGTAACTAAACAGCTAAATTTAAACAATTATGCCTATAGAAAGGAAACAGCAGAAGCTCTTAGTAATCTTACTAAACGGTTAGGTAAAATTACAGAGGAAGAGTTTAAGTTGTTTCGTCAAGTAGCTCGAGGAGAGCTCCCTTTAGACCAAACTACTCGAGCAAAATTTGAGGCTGTAAGTGACTTCTCAACAGAGATATTTCAGGAACTTGTAGATGCTTATGCACTCAAACCAGAAACTATAGAGAAGTTTATGCGAGAAGGGCTTAACTTCTACTATCCTCAAAGGCTAGTAAGGGATGTAGCACAATACCTGCCAGGCAGACACTTACGAGGAAAGGCACAGAAACCACCCGCATTGTTCAAGAAGAAGGGCTCACTAACTTTGGATGAGTATAAAGAAGTATCAGAGGCACTTGACCAAATGTCTAAGATGACGGACATAGAAAAAATCCAACGAAAAGCTAATGCCCTTGTAGCTATGGAAGACTCTCCCTTTGGGCCTAGGTTTGCTCGTTATGTAAAGTCAATAGTCAAAGAAGACCCTGGTAATGTAAGAAAGATTCAAAAAGAACTAAGAAAACTATCGGTAGAGTTTACCCCTAAAGAGGACCTTACTGCTTTGTTAGCTTTGTATAAAGTAGAAACAGCTAAAATTATCCACCAGCAACGGGCTTTAGATGAGTTGTTTAAGCTAGATAATGTCCAAAGGTGGGCTCCTGATTTTTGGGATGCTACTATGGATGGGGTTTTACCTTCAGGTAAAAAAGCTGTAGTAAGGTTGAGTGAAATTGTACCTTACCTTCGAAATTATACCGATGGGCTAGAGTCTATGCCTAAGGTTACTGCTAAAGCCCTTAAAGCACGACTTAACGAAATTAAGAAGATGGGTAAATCTGCCAAAACCCACCTTCGCAGGTTTGATGTTGACTATGAGAAGCAGAACAGGTTGTTTGGTGACTTAGTGGAAATTCCTGAGGGTACTGCTAAAGCCCTTTTAGGTAGGTTTAAAGATGCTCCAGTAAGAGTTATAGATGATGATTTAGTTCGTCATCTTACAGGAATTAAGGAGTTTGAAATTGGAGGCAGGCTCGGCAAGCAGTTCCTCCAGTGGTGGGACAAATCAATGGCTTTATGGAAAGCTGGGGCAACTATATTTCGACTTCCATTTCATGCAAGAAACCTTGCTTCAAATATAGGTCGTCAGATGCAAGACGGTATGAGCCTTACTGACCTACCAAAATACTATGGTAAAGCCTTTGACATCTTAGCTCGCCCTGATAAGAAGGTAAGTATAGGTGGAGTTTGGAAGACAGGTCAGGAATGGTTAGGTGAGTTTAGTGCTCGAGGAGTTAGAGGCTATGGTTATGTTGGGCAGTTTACTGCTAATGAGTATTTAGGTTTAGGTGAAGACCTTATGCAGTTGATACGAGGTACAGCAAAGAAGGGGCTAGTTGATAGGTTTATGGACTCTTTTCCTGTATCTAAAGCAAAGGCTGTTGCTCGTAATATTGAGGACTTTAGCCGAATCTCTCACGCTATGTGGGAAACTGAGAATTTAGTTCGTAAGGGAGCTAAGTTTGGGGATGCTCTTAACGAAGGTGCATTTAGAAGTTGGAAGACCTTGTTCCAGTATGACCAGTTAAGCGATTTCGAACAGGGATTTATGAAAAAGGCAATTCCTTTTTATACTTGGATGCGTAAGAACGCAGAATTTCAAATCAAAACTTTGCTGGAAAACCCTAAATATACAGCTCGTAAGATAAAGATGTATAATATGCTAAGGTTTAGTTCTGAGCCTGAAGAACGTCGCCTTGAATCTATGCCACAGTATTTGCAAGACTATGCAGCATTTAAAGTACCTAAAGACCTTACTAAAGTATGGAGTAAGTTTACAGGAACAGAAACTCCTGATGATGTGTATGCCCATATAGGGTTTGCTTGGAATGATTGGGCTAGGTTAACTGAAGGACTTGAAGGGTTAATTCATAACGTAAACCCTGCAGTTAGTATACTTTTTGGTCAAGCGTCAGGTATTGATATGTTCCCTGTAGCTAGACCTATTGAGAAGTTTGAAGGTGAAATTGTTCCTGCACCCTGGCCCATGTCAGTGTTACCTTTTAGTGTATGGGATAAACTAGGTATGGAAACTATAATAGACAAAGACTCGGGTAAACGAATTCTTGGTATGCCTGCAAGGGCGGCAAGTTTACTTCAAGACCTTTTCCCCCCACTTAGGGAACTGTCCCGAATGTATCCTGACCGTAGAATTGATATTGAGGACGCCAGAGCACCTTGGGCTAAGTTACGCTATATTACAGGTATCAATTTCACTCCAGTTGACAGAGCAGAGCAATTCTACTACGAAAAGCTTGACCGTCAGGACAAGCTCTCGGTAGTGGCACGTCATATGAGTATGTTAGGTCGACCTTTAACAGGAGAAGAGCTAGAAAAAATCTTGGAGGACAAGTAAAACTAAAACTATCCTCTTTCTTGTGTTGCTTGTTGTTCTAGTTTGTAGGCTATAAGTTTAACTACATCCCTAACATGACCTTTGGTAAGTTGCAGTTCCTCTGCAATCTCCTCAATGGTTGTGTTAGGGTGTTCTACTAACATTTTAATTATTTGCTCTTGCGTTCTATTGGTAAGTTCAATTCTTGTTGCTGTAAGTGGAGTAAACCTCCGCTCTTTCTCAGTACTTTCCTCCACCTTAATAGCCCTCCCTTCTATTGTAGAGGGGCAGAGGTCTTCAACATAGACCTCCGCCTCTCTTTTTTTGGTTACATTTCCAATCTCAGTCTTAATGTAACCCTCCATAGTAGCCCAAGCGTAGGTACTAAAGGCAGTTCCCATTGAAGAGTCATACCTAGAAGCCGCTACACAAAGAGCTTCATTTAAGAGAGAGTCAAGGTCGTCCTTTGTTCCTGGAAATCTACCAATCCATTTCGCCCTCATCGAGTTCTTCAATCTCAGATGGGTCAACACTAGTTCCTGCAAGTCTGGTTGAGAGCTCATAACGAACTGCACTCCCTCCTTTCGCATCAGTAGGTTGGACTAAGTCAGCCTCCATAAGAGTAGTGAGGCACTTAGTAAGTTCCTCGGCATCCATTGTATTGTGCACTCTACGCATAATGTTAGTTCTTGTGGGTTTTAATCCATTTTCTTTTAGAATTCTAATAGCGTCAAGCACAACTTGGTTCTTGAATCCAACAGGGGAGGTAAGAAGTCCCCCTAAAACATTAGGTAACATTTTCTCGTTAGCATTAAGCAGTTGAATTGACCGTTTTAGGTGACTAGTAGTTATAATCATATCATCATTTTCGCTTAGAGAGAGTAAAGTAGCTATTGACAACACATGTTTGTGTTTACCTGCATAGTAAGAATCTAAGGCAGGGTCGTGCTCAAGAGCAGTTGAATGGCTAAACCATTTGTTGTACCACGCATCATACCAAAGTGCCGCTTCAGGGGCAAGTTCGACCTCTCCTGATAGTTGTTGGATTTTATGCAAATCCTCTTGAATGTTGTCCCTCATTACCAGTTCTTGTGGAGTTAAAGTAGGTCGTGGGTTTGGCTTCTTAGGTCGGCTTTGGTATACCAACAGAGTTCGTGCTAACATTCCACCACCTACCTCATTAGAAGGAAGTGAAATCCTCAAATATTCCGGAGAAGAAGCCCCTAAGAAAGATAGGTAAACATTCTTAAGTCCTTCTACTCCTCTTGCTACTGTCCCTGAACTCCAATCAGCATCAGAGTCATAAAGGTCAACTAGTGTACCCAACATTCCTGCTTGGATACTTTCACGAGACAAAAACACCGTAAGTTCAGGAGCTACAATTATACCTGAACTTGCTGGTACCTCTCCCTGCATTTTCTTTGCTGTGTAGTTTTGGTGAAGTTCTTGTACCATGTGCTCCTTTGTCATTTTCTGACTCAACAACAGGGGAGGATTGGGCAAGTTTTTAAGGAACTTTGTGCCTATCCTAACCGCAGTAGACTTCCTACACTTCTGAGAACCTGCTACAAGAATGGTGTAAAGATTAGGGAAGAATTCAAAGTACCCATGGTCAAGGACTATTTTCCTATCAATTACTGCACTTAACATAGTCAAGCCTACAAAAGCATGGAACATAACAGGGCTTTCTTGTCGGTCAGTAAACTTCAAATATTCGCTTAACCAAGTTCCTTTGCATTTGCGTTTCACATGAGTAACCTCCCCTCCTTTCCTAAAGGTTTATAGTTCTAGGTCTTCCTTATCTTTTAAGTTATCTCCTACCTCAAGGTCAACCGGAATTATCAACTCTCGGTCTTTGTAGGTTATAGGAAACTCCATACATTCTTTAGCCATATGTCCGATGTCTTTTACTATTGACCTGGGACATTCAATTACTAAAGAGTCATGCACATTCTGTACTACCTCACAAGAAGAAGGAAGTTTTCTCCGCAGGTTGAGTAACCCTTTATGGATAACATCACCCACAGTAGACTGGGGAATAAAGGCATATGCTTCCTTAAACAGCGAATCTCCCCATCGCCCAAAGAAAGTACGCTTTCTACCCATAGGAGTTGTGAGAACTCTATTGTTAGTCTTGAGGGTATATTGAACTTCTCTGTGCCACTGACGCACCATAGGATAAGTGTTATGGTAGGTAGCAAGTATAGCCTTAGCTTCATTTTCTGGGATAGCAAGAGTAAGAGCAAGAGTTTTAAAACTAACATCATAGTTAGAAGCATGATTTCCTGCCTTTGCTACTTGTCGCTGAGCCTTACTTACCTGACCTACAGGTATACCAAAGAACAGTGATGCGGATATAGTGTGGTAATCTTTGTTAGGGTCAGTAAATATATCTAACAACCCAGGGTCTCCTGTAACCAAGCCAACTACTCTAGCATCAGCACCACTTAAGTCAGCCTGAATAAAAACTCTACCCTTCGTAGAGGGGATGTAAAATGCCCGTATTAACCCTCCACTTGGGTCATTGTCAGGTCTATATAAGTTCTGAAGGTTAGTTCCATGTCCTGTAAAACACTTAGAGCTTGAGAGTCGACCAGTTTCTGTGCCAAAGACCTTGTATTCTGTTCTCATCCTTTCATCGGGGTCTACAATAGATCTAACATAGGTAGATAAACACTTGGAAAGTTTTCGGTACTCTAAAAGGATAGGAAGGGATTTGTCGTTGTATTTACGATATAACCTCTGAGCCGCCTCATCATTAAGAGTAGGTCGACCTGTGGAACGGTTCTTGTATTCATGGTAACCCAGCTCTCCATAATAGTAATTTAACAATTGTTTAGAAGAGTTAAGGTTTAGCTCCTTACCTGTAACCTGTGCCCACTCTTCTTTTAGTTCCTTCATTCGCTCACTAAGAGTTTTGTCTACTTCAGCTCTAGTTTTCATGTCTACCTTCAACCCTCTGTTACCCATCTCACGATAAGCATTTACCAGCAGGTGAATAAAGTCGAAGTAAAAGCTCTCTACCCCAAAGTCCTTTAGCTCTTTGCAAAGTTCATTAGCAACTACATGAGTAGCAATAGCATCCATACCATTATAATGCCAACGAGCTACTTTAGACTGGTCTTTAAAGTAGGGAAATTTTGTATATATAGAGGTAAGTGTATCTAAGCCTTTAGGTAACTCAGCATATACTACACTGTGAGCACACATAGTGTCCATGTAGAGTCCTTTAGTAGGACAACCATAACGCTCAAGGACTGTAATATCAAAGTTAGCATTTTGAGCTACCTTGGGTATTTTAGGGTCAGCTAACATTGAGGCAATCATTCGCCATACTTGCATCTCATCTTGTAAGCTCCAATAAGGGCTCCCATCGCTATGACATAAAGGAACCACGACTGCCCAATCAGGCGAAGCACAAAAACCTATACAATCTATCTCAGTCCTATTAAAAGTTTCAATATCAAAAGAGAGTAAGTTGCCAGCATGACCCAGTTTAGTTAGCTCTGTGTAAAATTTTTCAAGTTCTGTAATGTTTCTAGCTACATTAATTGTAGGGTCAGGAACATCTAGTTCGGGAAACTTGCTTTGGTCTGCTATACGATAGAAATCAAAAAGAGATAGGGGGTAGTACCCCCAATTTCGGTTAACTGCAGAAGGGTGAAATGTAGGAATTACTTTACCCAGCTCACTATCAAGGATACTACCTCTCCAATTTGTTATTTTATCCTTACCTGTAAGAGCTCTAAGTGGTTCGTTACCCATAGGAACAATAAGATTAGGATTAACAGTTTCAATTTCTTTCTTTAATTGGTCATAGCAGTGGAGTAACTCGTCTGTAGGTTTTCCTTTAACATAATACTTAGCTCTAAACCTATTTCCTGGAGGTCGTACTTTAGCTACATTAGTAACATAAACTTCTTCTCTTATTAACCCAGCACTCCTAAGAAGGTTGTTAAAGGTTTGTCCTGCAGGACCTACAAAGGGACGACCACTCTCTGCCTCATGTTTGCCAGGAGCTTCACCTACAAATACTATTTTAGCGTTACTCGGTCCCTCCCCCAGGACTATCCTCGACATCCTGTTCCACCTCCTTCTTCTGCAACCGTTCGTAGGCTTTATGGTAAACATCAGGAAGTAACTCTACTCCCCAACCATCTCTTCCTAAGTTAAGTGAAGCCTCAAGCACTGCACCACTACCTGCAAAGAAGTCAGCGACAAGCTCTCCAGGTTCTGTGCAAGCCTCAATCAGGCGTTCATAGAGTTCGACAGGTTTTTCTGCCGAATGAATTTTCTCCTCACTGGGTATTAGACGACAGTAGTAAATATTGTCAATTTGCTTAGGCAAAGGTACGGGAGTTCCCTTCCAACAATGGAGAGCTACTTCATAAGTGTTAACAAACCTCGCTCCCTCATGACGGGAACCAAACCTACCCCTACTCCACACAAAAGGAAGTTCATCAACTTCAAACCCTGCATGAGCAAGTGCTTGTTTGTGCCATTCGTAGTGTTGGATGGCAAAGAATATTAGGGCATGACCTCCTTCCTTAAGAGTTCTATACATTTCTGGGTAAACCTCTGAAAGCACAACCTTAATAGCTTCTTCGTCATCATCCTCATATTCTAAACTTCCAAAGCTCTTAGTTATTGCTTCTGCTGTAGCTACATCAATCATCCAGGGCGGGTCTGTAAGATGCAGATCTACTGAGTTGTCTTTGAGTTTCTTTGAGTGTTCCCTACAATCGCCATGATGGAACTCAATATGCTCTAATGGACTATCATCTTCCATACGACGCTTCATTAACTCACCACGAACTTCTCGCTCTCTAATTCTGCGTAGTTCCTTAAAGGCATCAACTTTAGTTTTTTGTTTACGAAGCTCAGGATATTTAGTTAAACCTTTAGCTAAGTTAATATCTTGTGATAAAGACCCCTTTTGAATACCCAGGTCTTCTGCAGTTTCTTCTAAAGTTCTCGAACCTTTATGCTTGAGAAGTTTCAACACATGAATTTCATGTCGCATGTTAACTTCTTCTTCCCAACTAAGGTTTTCTCTCTGTAAGTTTTCCTCTAGTTCCATTTCCTTTAATTCTAATTCAGAAAGCTCACCCATACTCTTAACATGGTTACCCCACTCAAGCTCTGTCCACCCCAACTTTTTAATAGCATGGAGTCTACGACATCCAGCAACTAAAGTAAGGTCTTTGTCTACTACTATCGGTTGAAGCAATCCGAATTGGTTAATACTTTCTGCAAGTGACTCAATCTTATCATACTTTACCCTACCTCTGTTACCTTCAACAATGTCTGTAACTTTAATCGTCTTCTTGCTGTTTGCCATTAAACGAATCCTCCTTTGTGTTTTTGATAGCTTCGTACTTTTCAGAAATAAAATCTAAGCAGGCAGTACAAAACAAGGTATCTCTGAGGATATGAGTAGCTTTTTTTCCACACATAGAACAGTAGGAGGACTTTCTGCGTATAACCACATCCTTACCTACAACTAAAAGCTCTACCTTATAACCTACATCCACACCTAAAAACTCCTTAATATGGTTAGGTAGAGTTATCCTACTTACAGCATCAATCTTCCTGGTAGTTCCTATTTGAACTTCAGACATTAAAAACCCTCCTCTTCATCTTTAACGTACTTACTTAATTGGTCTTTGAAATGCTCCTTTGTGCTTTTATGGGGCTGGGTAGCAAAATACAAAAAAACCACAATGCCAACCACCACCAGTGCAGATGGTCCTCTATATGGAGTAGCAGAGTAGAAGGACTCATTCAGTAGGACCATACCTTCCATAAGGGTCGCAGTTACCTGAGTCAAGGTTATCATCAAGGTTAAATTGGGCTTTCCTACAACGCTCTAAATCCTCAACACAACCTGCGAGCAGTAGCAAGTAATTGCGAGCATCAGCAAAGCGTTGCTTTAGCCCTTCACCTCCCTCTGGAGTAGTCCAACTCCAAGAGTAATGCCCTGATAAGAGCTGGTTCTTTATTCCTTGAACTTGTTTAACTAAGCCAAATATAGCAGGTTCTACCAAACTTGTGTTCATAAATAAACCTATCTCTCTGAAGTTTTGTAGACGGTCAACATCTTGAGCATATTCGTCGCCTTTAAACTTTAAGAGGTCATTCTCTCTGGCTTCAAACTCCTTTTTGAGAGTTTCAAAATCCTCAAGGTTAAACTTTTCCATTTTGCACCTCCAAGTAGTATTCAAAGTAACCTACACAAGTCATGGGACAAAGATTAAGTCTTACATTAACGCCTGTAGGATGAATTTCCTTTAACTTCTCAAGGGCATCTTGAACATTAGAAGCCTTAACTCTACCCTGCCTAAAGTACCTTTCCCTGTTCAATGATTGAACTTTCAAGCGGTCAGCCAAAGAATTACCCTCCCTCAAACAAAAGGATAAAGAGAGAACCTACCCCAAGATAAGAGTAGGCTCTCCCTGGTTTTACTTATGCTTGGTATGGGTAGATTTGCTCAATGCGGTTGTTGATGCGAACTTTGTCAGGGTCAGAAGCCTCATCAGGGCTCTTTACAGTACGATTGCTGTTGGGGTCATAGAATTCCTGCCCTACATCAGCAAGCAGTTTGAGTCCTACAGTATCCCCAGCCTCAAACTCATCACCGTCAAAAGGAGCACCCAAAACTTCAAGCAGATGGTAGAGTCCCAAGCGGTATTGCATAACCTCAGCGTCCTTTAGTGAGGTAATGTGAAATACATTGCGACCCTGGTACTCTCCCTCAGCCACTTCAAAAGCCCAGTTAACATACTGAGAACCTTTCTTAGACTCCCGCACTTCAGGAAGTTTGGAAACTTTCAGAGTATACTGTCCTGCTGGAAGAGGTTCAAACTCCTGAACTTTCATGTCATTCAAGTTACCTGGCACTTTGATACGCATTAAAATCTCTCCTTTTTAAATTTAATTTTGATGTTTCTGACGAGCGTCCGCTACCTTCTGGAACAATTGTTCTAAGCTCGGCTGTTCATATTTAGCCAGAACCTTTTTTCTAACACCTCCCTCATCATAGTTTAATCGAGTTTTTGCGTACCACTTACCATCAGGCTGAGTTTGTAAGCGGTACTCTGTTTCCTGTGGACCCTTAGTTGCAGTAACAACCTGCCTATACACTTCATCAAATATAGCTCCTACCTTTTGGGGGAAAGCCTGTCCTGTAGAAAGAGGTAGATAAAGTGCCTCAGTTCCTGCTGGACTTTTCTCATCAGGCAAAACTACCTTAGCATGACCTGTAATAAACACATGAGCAGGTATGTCGAGGATGTCAAGGAACCAATCTTCCAACATTCCTGCAAGAGTACCATAATCCTGCATACGCATTTCAGGCTCACTGCCCCACCTTCCATTAAGGTCAATAATACTCCACATAAGGTAGTCACCAAGGCGGGTAGCAGAGTCGAAGGCTACAAATTTGTAAGGACATTCCTTTTGTAACTCCCCAATCTTTTTCTTCATAGCGTTAAGAACAGGGCGAATGTTGCGTTTGTCCTTCGAGTAAAAATCTATCCCTTCAATTCCTGGAGTTCCGCCAAGAGTTTGCCTACCTCTATCCAGGTCAAACAAGAACATAGGTTTAGGTCCTGTGCCAAGAGTCCAAGTTTTACCACTACCCCAATGACCATAGATTAGCCCTTTGACATGTTCAGGGATTAACATTTCCTCAGTTTTAAATTCCTTCACTGGACTCACCACCCCACCTCTTGTAAAATACCACCGACACATCGTGAGGGCAGAACATAGCTATAACATGACTCTCCTTTGTAAGGGCTACTATGGCTCCTTCACTATGACTTCTTGTCCAAGCAAAGTTATGAACCACCATACCACTAATACTTTCGCCTATGCGGTAGCAGTCTCCAGCCCTCAGTTGGATTCTCTCTACATTTCTAATATCAACTTCCCTTAGCCACCAATCCATTTCTACTCACTCTCCTCTTCTAGTATCATCTCTTTCCTCGGGTCCCAGGGGTCCTCGACATACTGAGTTTCCAACACATGAGGGTTAAGTTGAGCCAAACAAGCATCCTTGTAAGGACAACCTCCGAAATAACTACAAGCCTCAGTAGCCATAGGAAAGGCAACATCTCTCATATGGGAGTAACGTTGGTAAAGGTCAATGCGGTCTTGAATATACTGCATCCAAGTTAAAGTGTGGTGTTCGAACTCTTGAATTTGAGCTTTAGTGCGAGTAGTTAAATGGCGTTTATAATTAGTTTTAGTTTTAGCTACAAGTATTGCATTGATGAAGAACCCCTGAACATTGTCTACTCCAAACATCTGCTTACTACCCCACAGATAGCCCTCAATTTGTTGGTTAGGTTTAAAGGCATTAAAATATGTGTCGCCTAACCTCGTGGTAGTTTTGTGGTCCATACCATAAAGTGCTCCATGCATTTGAACTATAAGGTCAATCCTCCCTATCAAGTAGAACTGATAAGAAGCAGTTTCTCCTAAAGGCAGTTCAAAGGGAAGTTCGTTAGCTATGACCTCCCAAGGCTCCTTTGGGTAGTTTTTTACATAACCCCTCATTATAGTAACAGCATTGCTTTTGGTTCTTTTCTCATCAAAAGGATTGTCTTCCCAATCAGCGAAGTAATGCAAAGTAAGCTCTGTAATGTCAAGTGAAGGGTCAGCATAGTAGTCCTTTAACACATCATGGATACGAATACCGTACTCTGGAGCCATACTAATCTTCTTAGGAACTAAATGCTTTACATGACGCAAGTAAAACATTCTGGGACACTTTCTGAACGCACTCATTCTTGTGTTGTCAAAATATACTTTTTCTTTTTCTTTTTCTTTACTTACATCCTCGGAAAGATACGCCCTACTTTCAGTCATTTTTCCTCTCCCTCTTCAAGCGATTTGTTAATCTTATTAACATCCTCAGGTGAGAGTTGTTCGAGCTTGCTCATAAGGGCATCGAGTTCAGGGTTTGCAGACTTCTTAGGAGTCTTCTTCTTCTTGGTAAGTTTTTCCTTTGTGACTGTAGATTTTCGTTTGGATGGTTTCTTGTGTCCTTGGTTTTTACGCACTTGAGCTCTAGAACTTCGCAGGTTCTCTAACTCTTGCTGTAACTCTTCATATGACATTTCAGTTATAGGTTTCTCTGTTCGTTCGGTATGGAGGGCTCTTGAGTGTAGTTCTAGTTGGTTCTGTTCAAACACAATATACCCTCCACTTTCAGGGTTTTTTATACTTACTTGACCATTTTCTTTAGCCCACTGAACGATACCTCTGTCACCATAGGGAGTTATTACTTCATCTCCCTCACGAAACTTCTGTTTCATTCCACGCTAACCTCCTTTTCTACAAAATTTGCACATTCGAAAACTTCTATTATAACCTTAGCCTTAGTACGATTGTTAAGTTGTCGCTTTACCGTTGATTGAGACATATCCCTCAATACATTCATAACATCAGGAGTGTAACAACTATCTCTCTTTTGACACTTTGAACATAAATGCAACCAAACCCTCTCCTAGAGTAGTACCCCTAAAGGGTCCTGGGGTCGAAGTCATCTCCTTGGTCCTCTTCATCATTAAGACCAAAGAGCCTGGTAGTTAGCTTTTTTAATACTTCCCCGGTAGCCCTCGCAACTTGTTCACCTATTTGACGGTTAAGTATTTCCATAATATCGTCAGGTAAAACTCCTTGCGAGAGTTCATAACGCTTTACACAATGACGCATATAACGCATAAGGTCAGAGTTTTTGTTAGTCAATTCGCTATCACAATACTCACTATACTTTTCCCACAAATCATCAGGAACCCGTATGCTACGAGTAGGGTGTCCTGTGCGACGAGCAGAGTCGCTCTGTTGGTGCTGTTCTGTAGGGTCAAGTGGTTGGATGTCTTCGTTTTGGTCTTTACTCATTTTCCTCTCGCTCCTCCTTTCTGTCAGGAGTACTTACCTTACTTAACTTACTACTGGCACTTTCAAGCATAGTTTTAACTTCAAGCAATGTTTGGCGTGTAGGAGGGAAACTAACATATTGGGATAGCACTTCAGCGTTGCGAGCAAGTTGTTTAATTTCATCTTCTAACTTACTAAACATATCCAAATCTAACACACCTACCAACCTCCTTTAGGTTAAATGTCTACGGTGGTTACGAATACACTTGGGAGTTACTTCCCCATGTTCTACACAACAGAAATTCTTAGCAGTTACCCTGGAGAAGAAGAACCTTTTTACAAGTTTGCCTTTAGATATAAACCTATGACATTTAGGACACCTACGACTAACAGCATAAGTCCATTTACCTACGGGAAAAGTCCAATACATTAACTCACCTCCTTTTTAGTTACTTGAAACTTTCCACGAACTCAGTAATGAGCTTAGCAAACTCAAGGGTTTGTTCTTTGGTAAGATGAATAGCACCCTGGAAGACATCATTACAATAGTAGTCTATAGAAATAACATCAACATCTGCCCTATCTAACTCCATCTTATCCATTGGGTCATACATACAGTTAGCCCTCACTCCCATAACTTTGGTAATTAACTCAACACTCATTAACTCACCTCCCTTCTTTTAACCTTACCTAAGGACACTCCAGAAGGAATGTCCAAAGGAAAAGTTAAACTAACGATAGGTTAACCTCCTATGAATACACTGGTTCTTCTCATTATACACCTCAACCAACAGTGAGCCATCGTCAGCAGGAGTGCAATTAATTCTTAGAGTACGACTACTAACACCACCGTCAGGCTGCATTAACTCTAAATCCATTCCACCGTTTTTACTCCTGGGACCTCCCTTTATTGTGTTCTTTCTTCCATCAATGTTAGCATGAAAGTAAAAGTTCCTCATTAAAACTCTACCTCCTCCTCTTTGGTAAGTGCTTCAAGCAAAGTGGAAATTAAACGTATAAGAACCAGTGTCATAACCTGTATGTCATAATCTGACAAAGACTCAATTTTACACAATCCCACTCGTTGCTCAGGCAAATCTAACACACCCACAAAGTTCCTACTTTTCCTAACGACATGTCCCTTTTCATTAACCAAACAGATTTCTTTCACAGACTCAAGTGTCATCTTTTTACTTACTCCCCTCTCTTTTTAACAACTTTACTGTACTGATATGAATGTCCTCAATACGTTCAAAGTGTTTGTGAGAGAATGTAACTCTTCCTCCCTCACTATGAATCTTCCGTTCCATTATGGCTCGAATTGGCTGAATACCCTGGTCAACCAATTCTTGTACCATACTCAAAGGTAATCCTGCCATTACTTCAGAGCAGTCGTTCTTTTTCATTAATTCAATAACTTCATGACCGCTCCTTACCTTTTGGTGGTGTTTTATTAACTTAACGTCATTACCAAAAACTTCTTTTAACTCTTGCATTTGCTGGTACTGAGGTTCATGTCGGGAAACCCATAGTATTTTCAATTAGTCACCTCCTGATAATTTTTCAGTAACTATTAAGGTAACTGGCTTTACAAAATCCCCCTCAGGGATATGCCTACTACCACCACACAAAGCAACAGCATTACAAGGAAATTGATTGATGTCACTATTTTTGTGAAAAAATTCTGGAACCTTAATATAATAAAGTCCTTTATACCAGAACGCATTCCAATTTCCTAACCTGCCAAAAGTAGGAATATCTTGGTGATTACAGTTGGTAACTATCATTATTTATCTCCTCCTTTCAAATTACCGAGATACTCAATAAACTCGCTTGCCTGACCCTTTGATAACTCCTTGCTG
>SL_3KL_010_SEDDRAFT_10000858_pt1 | contig 26709 bp, 18 predicted proteins | sample SodLakKL_010_SED_2_FD_10381 | JGI IMG/M metagenome (IMG submission 10381) | reverse complement strand
CGGACAGCTGCCTGAACAGGAGCATCTGACCGGACCGGATCCTCTCACCGGACGGGATCCTCTCACCGGACGGGATCCTCTCACCGGACAGAAACAACTGATCGGCTCCGGCCGGCTGGTCGGACAGGAACGGCTCCGTAAACAAATGTGGCGCGTGCTGGAGGAAGATCGCATCAGTCACGCCTATCTGATTAGCGGTCCGCCCGGTTCGGGGAAAAAGGCGCTGGCCCTTGCGTTTGCCGAAGCCATAAACGGCGTATCCAATCTCGGGGAACCGGCTCCCGGAACCCGTTCGGATCGCCGCTCGTGGTACTTTCACCCGGACATCCACCTGTTTCTTCCGTTGCCGTCGGTTGCCGGCCGGGACGAACTGGCTGCCCGAATCTCATTGCTGGCTGAAGATCCGTACGAAATCGTGGATTTTGCGATGCGTCCCTCGCTCACCTCGCAGGTTGACACCAAAAACCGCCGTGCGTTTTACTCTGTTGAATATTTTAACAAAGAGGTGCGAAGGGCGGCCTATATGAGGCCGAACGAAGGCCGCCGCAACATCGTGATCATCACAAATATAGAGACGATGCGTAAAGAGGTCGTCAACTCCTTCCTCAAGCTGCTGGAGGAACCGGGCGAACAGGTCATGTTCATCCTGACCACGGACAAGATAAATGCCTTGCTGCCCACTGTCGTATCCCGCTGTCAGCTGCTGGCCTGCCAGCCGCTGCATCCCGATGATATTTTCCACGGACTCACGGCCCATGACGGTGTCGCGGAATCCGATGCTCGGTTTCTTTCCCGCATTGCCGGTGGCAATTACAGCTACACCCGTTACTATGATCTGGAAACATTGCAGGATAACCGTGAGGACATCATCCGCTTTCTGCGCATGTCCTATACCGTGGATGTGGGTGGTATCCTTGAAATGAGCCAAAAGTGGCAATCCGGATATAGCAAAGAAGGACAGTTTGCCATCATCAACATGATCGAGATGTTCCTCAGGGATATAGCGCTCTACTCGGGAGGCGCTGACGAGGCACTGATCACCAACAGTGACCGCCTGGATGTGATCCGCAATTTCTGCAAGGGGCTGAAGGATGCACGCATCAAAGAAATGCTTGAAACATTGGAGGAGGCGCGTGCGTTGCTGAATCAGAACATCCAGCCGCGGCTTGTCTATACCGTGATGGCCAACCGTTTTTCAGCCTGGATGCGCGGATCGGATGCCATAATATCCAAAGAGGAGCTTTGGCGGCATGTGCCGGCGAGAACCGAAATAACAGAAACCTGACAACACACCTTTAAACCGGCACCGCATAAGTGGTGCCTGATGCCATGTCACACCCAATTGATTTTATAAAAATGCATGGTGCCGGCAATGACTTCATTGTGATGGACGCCCGTTCCGCGGATTTTCCTGTTGCCGGGGTCCTGGACCGGATACCCGACCTATGCAATCGCAGAACCGGGATAGGAGCCGACGGCGTGCTGCTTCTGCTGCCGTCGGATGACACGGACTACACCATGCAGTATCTCAATGCAGATGGCTCAGAGGCAGGAATGTGCGGCAACGGAGCACGCTGTCTGGCCCGGTTTGCCACGGACCGGGGACTGCCCTCGAAACTGATCTTTACAGCAAATCAGCTTCGCTACCGGGCAGAGGTATTTGAGCATTATGTTTCAGTGCATTTTCCGGTGGAGCCCGATCCCGTGATCAAAGACATTGATGGAGTGGAGTGGTTCGTAATCCACACCGGCACCGAGCATGTCGTTTCCATCGATCCCGAATACTCAAAAAGCCCTGATCGCTATTTCCGTGAAAAGGGCAGGCTCATCCGAAACAGGGTTGATCTTTTTCCTTCCGGAACCAATGTTAATTTTGCATCCATTCTGGATCAGAACCGGCTCCGTCTTGTCACCTATGAACGGGGAGTGGAGGATCTGACGCTTGCATGCGGCACCGGGGCCATTGCCACGGCCATAGCACGAAGTCACGCCAGCATGCTTGAAGTTGCCAAAACCGGATCAGGAACTCCCCGAGCCTCTGAGGTGGATCACCATATCCAGATTGATTGTCCGGGCGGTCCGCTTGAAGTATCCTTTTCCATTGCCTGGAAGCATGATAAACCCGTCTACAAAAAAATCATCCTTCACGGACCTGCCGTCTCGGTCTACGAGGGTCGTGTTAGCTTGTGATATGATGATACGCTTCTTCTCAGCCCTGACAGGGACCTGTCTATTGTTAGCAGCACTTACAACCTGCACGGTTGAACGCGTTTCTCATACCGAAAGGGAAGCTGAGATCTATCAACTCGGGAACAGTCCCATGGTGAAGGGACAGGTTCTTCCACCTGACCATATCAAGAGCATACAGCTCTACCGTGGAGAACGAAAAGACAATCTGCCATCCATTCAACTTGGTGGTGATGACGTTCTTACCCTCCGCTTTGATGAGCTGGGGGGAACCTCCCGTCTTTTCCGGGTACGTGTCCGTCACCGCAATGCAGACTGGTCAGACAGCCGGCTTATGACGGATTTTTATCTTCGCGGGTACCGTGAGGATCTCATTGAGGGTGGCCGGCCCAGCCGTGTGCAGGACCCCCACTACATGCACTACAAGTACCAGTTTCCGAATGAAAACATGCAGCTTCGGCTGAGCGGTAATTATCTGCTGGAAGTTCTTGAGTACGAGACCTCCAACGTGTTGTTTTCCGTTCCCTTTTTTGTTCACGAGAATGCCGGACGCATGGAGATTACCCTGGAGGAGATTTTTGGCCTGGATGCGCGTTATGTAGTTCATCATCAGCCATTCGTCCGCTTTACCTATCCCTCCTATGTGGTATCACCCGTGACCGATTTATCGATATATATTGCCCAGAACAGGTTCTGGGGGCGGGCAAGGCAGGCAGATGAGCCGGATATGTCGGAGGCAGGGGTCTTTCGGGCCTATCTTTCACGTCCCGAATCGTTTGTCGGTGTATATGAGTTCCGTCCACTGGACCTCAGAAGATATGATGCCGCCGGACCGGAGGTGGTGGAGGTCCGCAGCGGCACCATTCCTCCGCAGGTATGGCTATTCAGGGATGTGGTGAACCTGGATGTGAGTCCGCGCAGACGAACGCCTGTGACGCATGGATTTCCGCGGGACGATCTGCGTGCGCGTTATGTGGATGTACGGTTCGAGCTGGAATTGCCGGAAAGGGAGGCAACCGACCTTCCTGTTTACGTNTACGGACCTTTCAACAACTGGACCATACACGAGGATAACAGGATGGAATATCAGGAATCNACGGACTCCTACCTGGGCCGGGCGGTTATCAAGGAAGGGGAATATGACTACAAGTATGCGCTGGTAGAGCGCGGCCGGATAGATGACCTGCGCCTGGATGCCAGTTTTGCTTCAACAGCCCAGGAATATACGGCCATGGCCTACTTTCGTGATCCGGGACTGCAGGCAGACCGCTTGCTTCAACTGGAGTCAGGGCGCATGCGCTGAACCGGTCGATTGTTCTCTTACAGAAAGAAAAACGGCTCGCCCTGACTGTGATGGCCATTCATGTGATGAGATAGCCATTCATGAGATACCCATTTATTTCATAGCCACTCATGTGATATCCACCCATCTTATGCGCGTTCCTGTAATGAAATAGCCATCCATGAGATAGCCATTTATATCATAGCCACACTAATGTGATGGTCACCAAAGGGATGTCAGGGTCGTGCCGTTACTGTTTGCTTGTCAGAAGTCAAGACCGATACTGAAATAATGGACGCGGCGTCCGAAGCCGGATCCTCCTTCGATATCCAGAGGCCAGGCGAGGTCATACCGGAAAGGCAGTCCGAGCAGGATGGTTCGAAGGCCGAACCCGGTTCCTGCGAGGATGGCATCACGGTTGGTTCCGTCCCATGCTGCGCCCATATCAAAAAAGATGTTACCCTGGATGTTGTACAAGGGTATGATCGGAATGGGTCCGGGCAGCATGGCTGCTATGAGCGGAAAACGGAATTCGGCATTGAACAATCCGAAGCGGTTACCGATCGCGGAGTTGAAAAAATGTCCGCGCAGCGGCAGGGCCGGAATAGTGAAGAAAATATCCTCCAGCCTGTCGGTCTGCAATGAACCTTCGGCCCATCGGAAGTTGATCCAGTTCTGCATGCCTCCCATGAAAAAGTTCTGGGCATCCGGACCGAAAGATGCGGCTCCGGTACCGCGAAATGCGAAGACGTATCCCATGCCAAGATGGAAATATTGACGGAAGTCGCCGATTACCGAGGCAAAACCGATGACATCAGAGGAGATGGGCGGACTGCCGGTCAGGCTGATGGCATATCGCCTTCCGGATAGCGGAGAAAGGAATCCCGGCCGGGTCAGGTCACGCGTATAGGTCACTTCCGGATACAGGAAGAACGTATCCTCGGAGTCCGAAACATTGGCGTACACAAGGCTGAAGTCACGGGAGATATTGATAAGGCTTACTCCGTAATCAATTCTTGAGAATTTGTTGAGCGGATACTGGAACTGCAGTCCACCGCCATAGAAGCGGAACCGGACCTGCTCGAAATCAGAGAAATCACGGCTCAAAACCAGGAAATTCCGGGAAGTGTGGAAGTATCGCACCAGGTAATTTGTCCGGTTGGCAAAGTAGCCATAGCTGATTTCGTAGTCGCTGTTTCGCAGATCAAACTGCAGGTTGGTAATCAGATTGATGCGATGATCACCGAGCAAATCAGAAAACGTAAAGGCCGCCAGGGCGTAGGTACCATAGAATGTAGATACTCCTCCTGCGGCATAGGTAATGTCGGGGGAGAATTCCAGGCGGTAGCGTCGCGGAATGAAGCGGCCGTCATCGGTGCGGGTCGGTTTTTCTTCACGCACTTGTTCCAGATGGGTAGTGACGATGAGGTCTTCCAGGTCGTCGCCAAAGACATAATTCCTGAAATCGATCACATCCTGGTCCACTTCAACGGTATCCGCCTCCTCAGGGGCGTCTTCCGGACCCTCAGGCAGGTCCAGGTCCAGGTCCCTCTCCTCCTCACGGATGAGATCCATGATAGCCGAAGTCTGCCGGACGAGTTCGGTTGCACTCATGCGCTGCAGGTCGTCTTCAAACATCTGGAAAGCCAGCCCAATGGCGGGAACGCGTTGTTCGACGAGCTCCTGAAGGCGTCGTTCCGCCCAGTGGTTGCGCTGAAGCGGTTCTGTTTTACGCCGTTCAAACGGATTATCGATCGTGAAAATATGAACAAATCCCCGGTTAAAGGAGTTGATGGCCAGCAGGTTTCCGTCTGCGCTGATCGACATCTGCATGACACCGGTCACCAGGTCCGTGAGCGGATAGCTTGTCCGGGTTTCCAGATCCATCTCGTAGACATTTGGAATGCCGTTCTGGTCGGAGATATAGACAAGCCTGCCATCCTGTGTCATTATGGGACGGGTCTCGTTCCAGTTGGGGGTGCTTGTGAGACGCGTGGCACGGTTGGACCCAAGACGGAGCTTGTAAATATCACTCTGGTTGATATTGGGGTTCAGCAGTACGTTGTAATTTGTCCGGAAGGTATTGACCTGGGTGTGCGGTCCCCGGTCCGACGCAAAGAGTATGTACTCCGAATCATTGGACCATGCGGGATCCCAGTCGCTGAACACGTCATTTGTAGCACTGATGAAGTCGCCGTTCTCCAGATTGTAAACATAGATATTGGTTAGAGGTCCGGCGTTGCCCTGGAACGCGATCTTCTTGCCGTCGGGCGACCATGCCACGGAGCCGATAGCATCAAGTTGCGGAAAGACGATTTTCTGCACCTCTTCGGTGCGGTAGTCCACAATGGCGAGATCCACGGATCCGCCTGATCGTGTGGAGAGGGCAAGTTTTCTTCCATCCGGTGACCATGTGAGGTTTGGCCTGAGGATGTTGAGTTCTTCAAAATCGACATTGTCTTCACCCCGGATCAGCGTTTTGATGCGGCTGCCGTCGCGTGCATTGAGTACGATCACATCGAAAAAGCCGCGGGCATTTGAAATCATGGCAATACGGTCGCCCTGCGGTGATACGGCGGGACTGGTGTTGTACGCCCGGCGGAACCGGTCGGTTGTAATGAGTCGGCCAATATCACGCAAGTCTTCACGTATGGCAATTTCCGGGAAATATTTTTTACGCAGGGAGTCCTGGAAGCGTTCATTGAGTTCGCTCATCGTAAGTCCCGTGGACTGTCGCAGGGCGGCTTCTACACTTCTGGTCTGTCGCAAAGCCTGGAGTATCTCCCCGATTTTTTCACGCCCATACTCTTCGACGATGAAGTTCCAGAAAGCCTGTCCGCCCCTGTAGGCCATAAACCCTCCCATCTGCGGTATGGGCGGCATCATGTTGTTCATCACGGCTTCGCGGATGAACATATCGGTGTCGGTATCCCATCCAAGAGAAACGTATTCTGACAGTCCCTCCTCGAACCACAAAGGAATCACAAGCTGGATGTTGTTCTGGATAATGGCCTGGATCGATCCGCCGTAATACAGGTCGTTGAACATGGCGTGTACCAGCTCATGGTGAAGGACCTGTCTGTAGTCACCGAAATTACCCATAAATGGTATAGTGATCCGGTTTTTGAACTTGTCGGTGACACCTCCGATGCCCTGTGCGTCAACGGGCAGCGGCACAACATTGGTCTGGCTGAAATCTGTGTGCGAATCGTAGATGATCACTGAGACACGGTCGTTGAGCTGGTGGCGGAAATCGCGTTGCAGCTGTGCGTAGGCCGCTTCCAGGCTTTTGGCTGTGAACTCTGCCAGGTAATAGTTCTTCGAATCGTAATAATAGACATCGAAGTGTTCGGACTGGATGAACCGCCAGTCGAACTGTGAGTATTGCACACGGTTTTTTCCGAACCCGAAATACTGTGCCTGGGATTCGGGAACAATGAATGCGCTGCTGATCAGCAGTATGCACGCCGCGGTTAGCATGCGGACGAAGGAAAACTGGCGTGTTGAATTCATCTTGTTATGTACATTGTTTAAGTAAAATTACATCATCACGGAACACGGGTAAAAAGTTCCGTCAAAATAGAGCAGAGTTACTTGTTACCGGGCCGTTCCGGCAGAAAATCGATCTGACGCTGTTCGATATCCGTGCGGGCCACCTTCACCCTGATGTCATCGCCCAGGCGGTATGATTTTCCACGGTTACGGCCCCGCAGCTGATGGCGGGCCTGTTCATAGACATAAAAATCATCATCAAGATCACGCACGGCGATCATGCCTTCGCAATAACTTTCGTTCAGCAGGACAAAGAGCCCTTTTTCGGTAACGCCACTGATTACTCCGTCGAACGTGTCTCCAATGTGTCCGGACATATATTCGACCTGTTTCAGTTTGATGGAATCGCGCTCCGCTATGACGGCGTCGCGTTCTTTTTCGCTGCAGTGGTCGCCAAGCACGATCAACTCCTGGAAGCTGTAGCCGGGCAGGCCCGCCGCGTACTGCTTCAGAAGCCGATGTGCTACCAGATCGGGATAACGTCGGATGGGGCTTGTAAAGTGTGTGTATTCGCTAAAACCAAGTCCATAGTGCCCGATATTTTTGGGACTGTAAACGGCCTTGGCCATCGAGCGCAGAACAAGCTCGTTAATGGCATATTTCAGCGTGGTCTTGTTGGCCTGATGGATAAGACTGTTGATCTGATCGGCCGTGACCTTGCCGTCCCTGACATGAAATTCAATGCCGAGCGGGCGTACATTTTCACCGATATTCTTTAGTTTTTCAGGATCCGGCCGGTCGTGTACACGGTAGAGGAACGGGTAGCGTGTTTTACCGGCCTTGCCACCATCCTTTCGCTTCTCAAGCCCATCATCCCTGCTTTTCTCCTGCTCCCGCAATATGGAGACGTGTTCCGAAACGGTTTTGTTTGCCATCAGCATGCACTCTTCCACGAGCCGGTGCGCGGCCAGCCGCTCCTTGACATAGACACCCAGCGGGCGTCCGTGTTCATCAAGGCGGAAACGGGGTTCCGGCGTATCCAGGTCGATCGAACCCTGGCGGAACCGTTTGTCGGTGAGCATGGCCGTCATTTTGGCGAGGGTCCGGATGGATGTCTCGTGCTTGTGCGCTTTGCCGTCGATGATTTCCTGCACTTCTTCATAGGTGAACCGCATGGAGGAATTGATCACGGTCTCCTCGATGGAATACCCCAGCCTTTTGCCATCGGGGGTGATTTCCATGAAGCAGCTGTATGCCAGCTTGTCTTCGTTGGGACGGAGGCTGCACACGCCGTTGCTCAGGCATTCGGGCAGCATGGGGATGGTACGGTCCACCAGATAGACACTTGTCCCCCGGTCGCGGGCTTCCTTGTCGAGGATCCGGTCCTGCTGCACGTAGTAGCTTACATCGGCGATATGCACGCCCAGGTAGAAATTTCCGTTATCCAGGATCGAGATGCTCAGTGCATCGTCAAAATCCTTGGCGTCATGCGGATCGATGGTAAACACCTCCCGGTCCCGGATGTCCTTGCGGCGTTTGTACTCCTTTTCGGGAATGTCTGTGGCCACACTTTGAGCGAACTCCTCCACATTCCTCCACGGCGGGCGGAAACGCGGCCTGCATTTCATTTTCGGCGAGGATCGAGAGTATGGAGGCGTTGTTGGTGCCCTTTTTACCCAGGTTTTCGAGGACCTCTGCTTCGGGAAGCGAGCGCGGATGCAGCCAGTCCACCAGTCGGAAGGTGACTTTGTCGTTATGCCGGGCACCTTTGGTGTTGTCGGGATGCACAAAGAATTCAATCTGAGCCGATTTCTCATCCGGTATGATCAGATAGGTGTTTTTGCCTTCTTTGTGGAAGGTACCGACAAAGAACTTTTTGCCGCGTGAGATCACATCCACAATTTTTCCCTCTTCACGATCGCTTCGGGATTTCGGGAGGATGGCTACCCGGACCCTGTCCTTGTCCAGAGCCGTGCCGGTGTGCCTGGCCGGGATGCGGATATCCTGATCCCTGTCTTCCACCATGACGTAGCCGGTGCCGGAGCGCGTGCTTGAAAAGACGCCCTCGACAACGTTGCCGTCAGGGCGCGCGTCGGCTATGCGGTAGGTGCCGTTCTTCTCGACGACCTTGTTGCGCTTGAGCAGGCGTTTGAGTGCCTTGTTGAACCGTTCGTCGCCTTTTTTGGGTGGCAGTTTGAAGGCCCTGCGGAGTGTATCGCGTTCGACCCAGCTTTGGGAGTGGCGCTCAAGCAGTTCAAGCATGAGGTCTTCAAGGTGAATTTTCTTTTTTTTCATTGCCTGTGTATAGTCAAATAAGTAGGTGCCGTGATCAGTGATGGCCCCTGGAGTGTGAAATACCTGTAAGTATATGATGATAAAGGAACAAGCGAAAAACGGGAATCATTCTCGCCAAACAGATAAATTTATTCATCCCACTGAAGGGGCGATTCGTCGGCCGGGACTTCCTCCCGGATGCCAAAGATGCCATTGCCGTCTGCCGCAGCCTGGTCTCCGGTTTCGCTGTCCTGCCGGGCAGTCTGATCTCCCGCTGAATCAGATTCTTCGCTTCCGAGCAGGCCAAAAACGGTTGTCACATTTCGCCAGACACGGTTCCCGAAATCCCTCCACGAATTGAAGCGGAATTGGGCCTCAAGGCCCAGTCCGTTGACATTCTCGACATCAGCCTGGGTGCCCAGAATGGATATGAGCATGGGATCTTTCCTGTGGAAAACTTCAACGGAGAGATTCGGGTTGATACGATATGTGGCGCCAAGGTCGCCGATATTGGCTTCCTCACCGCCCACTTCGCCCTCACGCCGGAGGACCAGGCGATCATCGAACAGGCGCAGCGCTATGGCCAGGTCGGCCTGATCGAATCCCAGAAGGTTGAGATCCACGTCCACATTCAACAGATTGTCACTGAGCAGGGTATTGATCTGGCTTGAAAGAAGCTGGCTGATGCCCACCTGTCCGGCACGGGCCTGGAGCGTGGTGCCGAGTTCCTGGGTCTGCGTATCGCCCACAAGGGCTCCGGAGATAAATCCGCCGGTGAATAGAAGGCTTGTGGCCTGGATCAGCTTTTGTTCCTCGCTATTGAGAACATTAAGGACAGCAGCGTTTTGCGTGGCATCAATGGTGTTCGGAAATTCGAAGTAGAAATCGTTTTCTATGTTGTCAAGGGGGCCGGTTATGTGCAGCAGCAGTTCAACGGGAACCCGGTTGGTCTGGTCTGCCGCGGCACCGAGGAGCGGAGCTATGTTAGGCCGGGACCGGTAGACTGCGGTGATGTCGAGGAGGGCGTTGGTGGGATCTCCTTCCAGTCGAATGGTGCCTCCCTCACGGAGAATGAACCTGCGAGTGAGGATATCACCGCCGATGAAGAGATAGTCCCCGCTGCTGATGTCGAAATTCCCGAATACCTGCAGGTCTTCATCTTCAAGCGTGATGCGTACGCGTCCGCTTCCCTGTGCGTTGACGATTTCTCCGGTAACCGGATCAAAAATGAGCTGGACTGTGGAGTTGGGCCCGGCTATGAACTGCAGGTCCATTCGGAACACTTCCATGAATGAGCGGTCGATCTGACGCAGGATGGCGGGGTCGGTGATGATTTCCCTGCGGAAGTCCACCTCGCTGAAATCGTTGACAAAACGTATGAACCGGCCCTGGTTTTCATCCACGGACAGTCCGACCAGTGGCAGGGAGAGTCGTGACTGTCTCGTCGTGGTTACCGGCTCTACGGTTCGCACAAAGGGAGAGATATTGGATCCGCTGATATTTACCACGCCTGTGCCGGAAATCCTGCCATAAAAAGGAATATCCGGACCGTCGCTGTTATCCAGGAAGCGCAGGTTCTCCATTTCCAGGGTAATATCCATGAACTTTTCGGGCTGAAAGTCATTGAAGTCATAATGCCCGGTAACCACTCCCGTACCCCTTGCCTCGTCACGTGCATTGAGCTGGTGGATGATAACGCCGTCATGTCGGTTCACCGACACACGGCCATTGAGGTAGTAGCGTGGTTCAAGGAATACCGGGATCACCTCGGATTCAAGGATTTCAAAGTCACCATGGAAGTCGAAGTCACTAAAATTGCCGGTGATATATCCGGATCCGGTGGCACTACCCTCGATAGATTCAAAGATGCTTTCCATGAGCAGCCGCAGCACCCAGGCGTCCAGTTCCTGTACATCCACATCAAAATAGTAAAGCGAATCAACCGCTTCGTTAGTGTCGGGAGCCCGGAACCAGCCCGAAGCGGCAACGTGCTGCCGCCTCCCATCGTTGTTTTCTATATAATCGGCATACTTCTGCTCGTCGGTGATTACGACCAGCTCTGTGTCAAAGCGGTCATTAGCGGGGTTATAACTGCTGACAAGGCTCACATCACCCAATATACGATTGTTGAGAGAGAAGCGGTCCACAGAGAGTTTTCCGTGGAACAACGGATTTGGGGCCAGAGTCTTTGTAACGAAGTCACCATCCAGCAACCCCTGGAAGGATACTCTGCCGTCAATCATTTCAGAAATGCGCTGAAGGTCAACACTATCAAAGCTGTACTGTACGGAATCCCGGGGGTCACTGCTGAATGTACCGTTGACAAAAATCCTGTCATTGCCACTAAGCGCCAGAAAATCTTCGACATGTAATTTGCCTTCCCGGCCATATCGGAATTGTGAGCGGCCTTCGGCTGTCCAGAGATAGCGTTGGTTGCCGAGCACGAAGTCCTCAATACCAAGCAGGAGTTCATCTACCGATAGTGTCCCATTGAGATCAGCGGCCAGATACACTTCATTCGCAAAGTTTGCTATACGTCCGCGGCTGGTGATATCACCGGAATCCAATGACAGAATCCATGACAAGCCCTCCAGGTTCTGCTCCATGAACTGCAGCTGTTGAACACTGATATCGAGATCCAGCGCCATGGCTTCGTGAAATGGCACGTCACGGTGCAGGTCCGCGGTGAACGAAACTTCTGACCGATCTGCGGAGAAACCGTTCCATTTTGTGTGATCATCCTGCCATTCCGAGCGGATCTGGAGCTTTTCATTGTCGGCGTGCACATCCATATCAAGTTGCAACCTGGATGTGATCCCGGGCAAATTGGGGATGTACGCGCGCAGCAGCGCGAGGTTTTTTAGTTCAAAGAAGATATTTGCATCCAGCAGATCACTTTCAGAGGCTTTGAAAGGAACCGTCTCTTCCTGTGTCCTGAAGAGGACTTCCTCGTTGAATCTTTGCACGAGCTGACTGCTCCACTGCCGGAAAAGCGGTGCTATGGACGGAATGACGATATCCCCTTCCATGACGAAATCAGCAACAGAGCTGGTCAGGCGAATGGAGCGCCTGGGTGATTCGGGATGGTTCATGTCCAGATACAACTGATGTGATCCGAGGTCAGAGCCGTTGATCCTGGAGGGAAACACATCCACAATGATCCGGCCATACCATTGACTCAGGTCACGGCCATGCCAGTTGATGTCGTAAGCCATGTTCCATTCCGATTCGGGGAGATTGGTGTTTTCCATGACAGCGCTGATATCAAAACCGGACGAGCTGCCGCTCAGGAGAAAGTGCGGCCGTTCTCCCCTGAGATTGACGGACCCCCTGCCGTCGAGATAATCGGCACCCGTATAATAAGCGAATTCGTGAGTAATGAACCGGTCCTGGTAAACCAGGTCAAGGTGCATGTCGGGAATGTAAAAACCGGCCAGTCGCGAATCAAAAAGATCCAGGTCCAGGGATATGCGGGTTGATCCATTCCGCAGGTTCTCCGCAATAAGGATCATTTCGGAATTGATGTGTCCGGGAAATGATTCGAGACCCTTCCAGGTGGCGGGATTTATTTCATTTCCGTAGAGGGAAAGTTCCAGGGTGAGCGGAGATGCCAGATCCAGGGTGCCTCCGGCCTTCAGGGATCCTTCGGGCAGTTGCATGTCCAGGTCGACGTACATGGTGTCTGTATTGCCGCGTACGCTCCCGATAGCTGAGAGCGACTGCCAGTCGCGCATGGGCAGATTGGTGATCCGGGGAATGAATTCAGCAAGATCGGCATCATGCAACCGGATGTCGCCGAAATCGACCTGATAAATAAGATCTTGCGGATTGAGCATATTTTCCAGGCTGGCCTCGAAGCGGAATCCGGTTTCTCCGGCATGCAAGCCGGCATCGCTGAGAAACATCTGCGTATCGGAACCCGTTGCGTCGAAAGAGGTGATAATGCCGGGAAAACCGGAGGGAATGTCCGCACCGGCAAATGCAAGTTCTTCCCGGGAGACGTATGCCTGCAGCTGTTTGACGGACCATATTGCATCGCGTAGCTGTCGGGCAGGTTCTGCGGCAAACAGATCTATACCATCGAATTCCATGTTCCAGTCCAGATGGGAATGGCCCAGGCGCATTCTCATCGCGTTGAACTCGAGATATCTGCTGTCATTGTATATCTGGCCGGAGAGTGTGAATTCGCGATGATCAACATCCTCCAGTATCAGTGTCAGGTAGGAGATATCCAGGTAGCGCTGGCCTCTTGATATTTCGAGAAACAACTCCGTATTAATTTCTTGCACAAGGAACGGTTCTGCGGGGAAGCGACTCCGCATACCTTCAGGGAGGTCTTCCATGTGGAGTGATCCATCCACTATCTGAACGAACGGGGCGTATATTTCAAAGTTTTGCAATGCCCGCGAAATTGAGATACCCGGGGATTCTTCCTCCTGATGCCCGGCAGGCGGTTCGTGCCGGACCCGGTTGAATACATTGGCCAGCGTATAGGCACCCTGCTCATCCGTGCGGAGATAGACCGCCGGACTTTGCAGTGCCAGGTCGTTGATGACCATGCTGTTCCGGAGGAGGGCGATCAGATCGATCTGCAGACGTAGATTATCAACCGTTACAACGGTACGATCTTCGTATTCCAGGACAATATCGCGAAGTTCCATCTGCAGCGGCAGCAACCCGCTCAGCTCACCAATATGGAGTGTACCCTCGAAATTATTGTTAAACCAGGTTTCCGCGCGTTCGGTCAGATATTCCCTGGACGGATCAATTTGGAGTAAAAAGAAAACGGCACCGGCAAAAAGGATCACCGTTGTCAGCAGGACCAGTATGCTGCTCCAGAAAATGCGCCAGGTAATATATAGAAAGCGGTAGAGCAATGGCGGCAGGTTAAGTCATCAAAACATCAAATGTGTATTTCCAGGCATCCGTCATCAAAGAGCGGTCACTGACAGATGTTATCAGCGGACTTCCGTGGGCAGATACAAGCACCAGCCGGATGTCCTTGTCCCGGTTTTTCTTGTCGTGTGTCATGAGGGTAACGAGTTCAGCGGCACGGCTGGTGTACGGTCGCAGATCAAGTCGATATTTTTCTTTCAGCTGGAGCAAGGTATCATCCGAAGCCTGATAACCGAGACGGCGCGATACGAACAGCGCTGCGATCATACCTGCATATACGGCTTCGCCATGGTTGATATTGCGATAGTTGTCCAGGGTCTCCAGGGCATGACCGAAGGTGTGNCCGAAATTGAGCCAGGCACGCCGGCCTGACTCGCGTGCATCGGCTGCCACAACGCCTGACTTNATCCGCACCGAACGTTCGATCACGTGCTGCAGCAATTCCGGNGTACGGGTTGCGGGATCGGCAAGGGCGGCTCCGTCCACAAGCAGNCCCGGATCTGAGATATATCCGTATTTGAGCACTTCACTGATACCGCAAAGCCATTCACGCTGCGGCAGGGTCTCAAGAAAAGCCGTGTCAAAAAGCACGGCACGGGGATGATAAAAAGCGCCGATGGTGTTTTTCCCGAAGGCGTGGTTGATGCCCGTCTTGCCGCCTATGGCACTGTCCACCATGGCAAGGAGCGTGGTGGGTACATGGTACAGCGGGAGCCCGCGCATCAGTGACGCTGCGGCAAAACCGCCCAGGTCGCCCGTGACACCTCCGCCAATGGCGATGAACGGGGTGTTTCGCTTCAGGGGACCGGAAAAGGCAAAATCCATGACACGATGCCACATGGCAACACTTTTCGACGTTTCACCGGATGGCACCTCGAAACAGCGCACCATATCCTCCGGGAACGCCGCATTGATCCGTTCACGATGAGCGGCCATCACATGTTCATCTGCAATCAGCACAGCCTGAAGGTCCTTTTTGCCGATGCCATCGTCCGCAGATCCGGCCCCTGGCCCGGAAGCATCAGCCGTGACCGGTTTGTCGGCCTTGTCCAACAGATCCGTTCCGCGCGCATGCTCCCAAAGCAGGCGAAGGTCATCGAACAGGAAAAAACGTGATTCGTCCCGGTCAGTTATGGTCAGTGAAGGAAGCTGGAGCATGTTTTCTGAGTAATCGTATCAGTTCGTCGGTGGTCTGTTTCCGTGACCAGTGCGGCTGGACCGGAACCCTGATGTCGGCTTGCAGGTATTGTTTTTTACGTTGTGAAAGCAGTTCGCTGATTCGTTTGCGGAGCATTTGATCGTCCAGCAGCTTACCCCGTGAATCTTGAAGCAAGGGGCGTTTGTTATCCTTTTTGAGCCTCTCAAAAAGGGTTTCCTCGGGCACATCCAGAAACACCGTGATGGCATAACGGTGCAGCAGGTCACGTATTTCTTTCTGCTGGATGGCACCGCCACCCACTGCAACCACTACCGGACCCCGGTCAAGCACCCTGCGAAAGCAATTTCGTTCTGCCATTCGGAAATAATCCTCACCCTTTTCCCGGAATATGTCCCGGATCTGCATCTTTTCTTCCTTTTCGATCACCTCGTCCAGATCCAAATATGGAAGCGCGAGCCGGCCCGCCAGCTCCCGGCCTATCCTGCTTTTTCCCGAGCCCATGAACCCGGTCAATACAATCACATTCCTGACTTCCATAATGTCCAAAAATACGAATTATTTTCCGGTTTTTCAGGATTCGCGCGAATCCGGTCTGGCGGGTGTGACCATTTCCACCTTTTCCCTGGTCACGGTCACCTGTCCCGGTGAAGCTCCTTTGGGTTTCCGCACATGCTTGCGTTTGGCAATCATGACCGGGACCATTGACGATCCGGCCTGCCGGGAGTATGCTGCGGCAAATGATGCGGCTTGTCGGATCAGCGGACTCCCGGGCCAGCCGCTGTCGCCACCCATCCGGATCAGCACATGCGACCCGCTTGTGCCACGGGCGTGCATCCAGATATCCTCCTTGTGCGATAATGCGAGTATTTTGTCATTGCTCTTGGCATTTTTCCCGATCCATACCTCATAATCTCCAATTTTTACGGATTTATAGGGCCGGGCCTCCGGCTGTGCCCCGGATGGTGCGAGTCCGTACTGCTGCAGTCGGGCTTCCTGTTTTTTGACCCATTTTTCGAGTTCAGCGGGGTGTTCCATGGTTTCCACTTCGGCAAGCAGCTGCTCCATCTCTTCCACCTGTGCCCCAATCTGCCTCTTTTTCTTTCCGGAAAGCGAGATCTCCTTTCGGATGCGGCCGGCCTTGTCGTAATATTGCCGGGCCTGGTGGATCAGGGTTTCGCCCGGGGTGACCGGGATGACCCGTTCGCGGCCGTCCGGGCTCCAGTCGGAGACGGTGACCCGGTCCGTTTCGCTTTTCTTCCCGGGATTGGGGTGGCTCATGAGCAAATGTCCGGCCTGCTCCATTTCATCCGCTTTCTGAAGCCGCTCCGGCTCTTTTTCAAACTGCTCCATTTGTTTGCGCAGCGCTGATATGCGTCTTCTGAACTTTTTTTCCAGATCTTTTTTCCTCGGGAGCAACCTGCGCTCCCGGTTTGTTGAGAAGAAAAGGGTCCTGACGGCATCGTTGACACTTTTGAAGCTCTGCACGGGTGGATGGGAAAGGTAATCCGGCGGCAACAGGCTCAGGTTCCCCTCCGCAGTGATGCAGACAATATCCGGATGCAGCAGTTTTTCCCTGAGTCCGGCAAGTACCATCCTGAGCTCTGCTTCACTCCGTGACTCCAGGTCGCACGTATCCACCACATCACTGATCAAACCCCGCGGGAATTGTTTGTCGATGGCGATGATTTTTTTTCGCAGCGGCAGGTCGGGATCAAGGGCGGACTGCGATTTTCCTTCCACTGATGCTTCTGTACTGGTGGATGCGGATTCTGCTACTCCGTCCATTTGCTGTTCCCGGCCGGCATTCCCGGGCAGATCGCTGTCGGTGACCGGGGACGCGTCGCCCTCGAACGCCGGGCTGCCCTTGAAAGACGACACAATTTGGCCATCCTTTATGAGGAATACATTGGGCCGGCTTGAAAACGGCATAAAAAGCAGCTGAAAGCCGGTATCCAGAAAGGTCATCCGGATAAAACGGTCTCCGGGTGTGGCCATGGAAATATCGGCCACGGTGCAACCCTCAATCTCCGGAAAAAAACGGGCGGCGTTTTGTGACGGCGGCGCAGCCCGTCCGTCCAGGAAAAGGGCTGTCCCCGGGGAAGACGCAGAGAAGGTCAGCTTCATGGCCGGATCCGTCCGGAAAAAGAAATCGATCTGATTTTTACGGCTGGACCAGACTTCCTCCATTTCCTTTCCGAAAATTTTGTATCTTAACTCTGCGACCAGCGAATGTAAGGTATAATAATTATTCATACATTACTTTCTCTGTTCTCGTAGCGCTTTTAAATTAAACATCAGATTGTATGAACTACCCCATTTTCAGCGCCATCGTTAATCAGATGGAGGCAAGACTTAGTAGGAGAGCTATAAATATAGATCAGTTCCGGGTATGGAACGAGGATAAAATCAATGCAACCGGTCTCGAAATAGGTGTTAACCTGGCCAACAGCTCCGATCTTGTGCAGCGCCTGGTGATCAATCTTGACTGGGACAAGTTCCGGGAGGCCAGTCTCGCAAGGCAACTTCCCGGCATGGAGAAACATCCGCTTTTGAATGACACCAGGTTCAACAGAAACAGTGTCAGCCCTTATTTGGATGTTGAAACCATCTGGCACTTTGACGAGAAAGTACTCTACAGCAAGCTCAAATCAGAGGTGGGCAATCGCCGGATGGAAGCAGCCAGTCACTGGATGGAATTCATCAATGCCGAATTGAAGCGTGTGCTGACGGATGAAAATCTGATCACCCGCTGGCACATGCAGATCGAAGGCGACATCAAGGGTCGTTACGTAACGGATATGAGCCTGATCTCTTATCTGCAGTATCAACTTGATTCTTTTCAGTCTCTGAATGACATACATGCGCATCTGGAGAAAAACATTCAGCTTATCCTCCAACGCACCAACGTGATCATGGAGATTGCCTCCAGGACCATGGAAAAGGCAGCCTGACAGGAAGGAACCGTTTCGCGAAAACGGAGCAGATCATAGTGATATAACACGGCGGCGGGAGAAGTCTCCGGCCGCCATGCTATCGGTATTTCGGGAAAGCGATAAACTGATCAGGGTGGATGGCCCTTCTACTTCTTCTTGTGCCTGTTTTTCCGCAGTCTCTTCTTTCTCTTATGCTTGGCTATTTTCGCGCGCTTGCGTTTTTTTCCGCTGGGCATACATTACTGATTTTAATGGTTCTTATTAGTGATAAAGCTCGTGATGATGCCGATCCAGGTATCCCTGCACGACAGCCTCCCACTCCGGATCCCGGGAGAGCAGCAGCGAACGTTCAAAAAACGGAATACTTTCGCTGATATTCCCCATTTGATGCATCAGCACACCCATGTTGAAGCTGGCACGTACATGATCGGGAGCAACCGTCAGCGCCTGTTCAAGCATGGAATATGACTTCTCCGGCTGCAATAGAATCATGTAAACAACAGCAAGGTCCGTCAATACATCGGGATCATCTGGTTTGAGCTCAAGAGCACTAATATACATTTTTTCCGCTTTTTTTGCTTCCCCTTTTATTTGCTCTTCATCATTATTCCGGCGTGCCGCGGCTATGTGGAGTTCAGCCGCATGCACATAATCATCATGGATACCGGTTTGGGCGGCCCGTCTGGAGCTCCACATGGCAGCATCAGAATAGCGGGCAGCGCCGGTGTAGATACGGATGAGTTCTCCGTAATAGGGCAAGCGCGCCCGTTCGAACGAAACGGTATCCAGTGCTGCTGAAACATAGGCAATGCGTTCCTTCTCTTCAGGGCGCAGAGGTCCCGGAGCTTCGCTCAAGTCGGTAAAAGCGCCCGGACCCTGTCGGTCGACGGGCATATCCGGACGGGAAAGCACAGATCCGGAATGTTCTTCCCGGGAATCAAAATAGATAACCAGCACCAGTGCTGAAATGGTGAGCAGGCCTGTTACAGCCAAAAAGCCACGATGGAACATACAAGAGCAAGGAAATTAGATGCGGAATAAAGATATCCGGAGTCCGCAATGGCGTGTTCCGGATACCATCCTACAAAATACGGAAAAAAGTGACCCGGTTCCTGTGACGCTCAGCTGGTGAATCAATCAGGAATTCAGTGAGCTGTTGACGGCCTTTTTGAAATCCCTGGAGACTTTGAGGACAGGTACGAACTGTTCCGGGACGGTAACCTCTTCGTTTGTTTTGGGATTACGCGCAATGCGGCGCGCCCGCTTGACAACTTTGAAACTGCCGAAGCCCCTGATTTCAATGTTCTCGCCTTTTTTCATCGATTCAATCACGGTCTGCAGAAACCCGTTGACAACGGCTTCCGTTTCAATTTTTGTGATTCCGGTATTAGCCGAGATGATTTCTACGATATCTGCCTTGGTCATTTTTTCAGGATTTTTGGTGGAAAAGATTACTGCTCATGTTGTTAGTCAAACTGCAATTACGATTACATGAAACAAAAAAAAAGGCGGAGGGTTCCCGGAACTTGTAAAAAACATAAAAAAAATCGGCAAGTGACCCCATTATTTTTTCATGTGAGGCAAAAAAACACTATCATTTTTCGTGGCAAGTGTCCTGTAACCATGCCCACTGTATGGAGGGGTATACAAGGGCTCGAATCATCCCTGCAATCAACTACATTCCAATAAAATAGAGTATTATGGAATTATTCGAGAAGATTATCTACACCCTGGAGGATCTGGTCTGGAACACGCCTGAAATCATGCCTCTGATGGTCATTGCGCTGCTTAGTTTCGGGCTTTTCATCACGCTGCGTCTCGGTTTCATTCAGATACGCAAATTCGGGCACGGACTCAAGGTGCTCTCCGGCCGATATGCCGATGCCAACATCCTTGGCGATGTCAGCCATTTCCAGGCACTGAGCACCGTACTGTCGGCGACGGTTGGCATCGGGAACATTGCCGGGGTGGCGCTTGCCATTCATTTCGGCGGACCCGGAGCCCTCTTCTGGATGTGGGTGACGGCCGTTTTCGGAATGTACTCTCAGCACCATTTACCGAAGGACCAATGCCGACGGTTCGGTTTCCGGCGGACCGATGTACTACATCGAACGGGGCCTCGGTAAAAAATGGAAGTGGCTGGCTGTAGCGTTTGCCACCTTTGCCGTAATCTGCTCTTTCCTTACGGGCAATGGTGTCCAGGCCAACACCGTAGCCGATACCATGCTGAGTTCTTTCGGTATTCCGAAGGTGGTGACGGGACTGGTAACGGCAACCCTGGTCGGACTGGTTATCATCGGCGGTATCAAGCGTATCGGACTTGTGGCGGCACGCCTGGTGCCCTTCATGGCCGTGCTCTACATTGCAGGTGCTATTGTCGTGCTCTTGCTGCACCACACCGAAATCATCCCCTCCCTCGCACTGATCTTTACTTCGGCCTTCAACCCGCAGGCCGGTGCGTTTGGCATCGGTTCCGGAGCATTCATGATGACCTTTGTATGGGGCATCCGGCGCGGTCTGTTTTCCAACGAAGCCGGACAGGGCTCCGCCCCCATCGCCATGGCTGCAGCAAAAACAAATGAACCGGTCCAGGTGGGCGTGGTCGCCTTGCTGGGGCCCTTTGTCGATACCATTGTGATCTGCACCATGACCGGCCTCGTGATCATCTCAACCGGTGCCTGGGAATCCCACCATCCGGCCAACCTGGACCTGAATCATCCGGAGGTAACCTACGTGGTCGGTGATCGCGAGGTCACACGGAACACACTCACCGCAGATGCCGCGCCCGTTGTGATCACCATTCAGGACGGGGTTCCCGCAGACGGCTTCTTCCGTTTTTACGGGGTGGATGTGGATACCATTTATGCGGATCCCTCACGCGTCGCACTTTTCAACGGCACCATCACCATCTTTGGCGGCGAGGCGCTGGCCAGGGACGCCGATGACAACGTATACACGCACCTCAATACCGCTGTCATCCAGAACGGGGCGCCGCTGACAGCCGCCGCCTTTGAAGTGGGGCTCTCACCGCTCTTTCCGGGTGGCGGACTTCTGGTGACGTTTTCCGTACTCCTGTTTGCCGTTTCGACCTCCATCAGCTGGAGCTACTATGGCGAACGGTCCATCCACTACCTGTTCGGTGACCGTTCGATATTCTATTACCGGCTGGTATACGTCACAATGCATTTTATTGGAGCGGTACTGACCCTGGGCCTGGTATGGACCTTCGGGGATATCATGCTCGGGCTGATGACCTTCCCGAACCTGATCGCACTGTTTGCATTGTCCGGTGTGGTCTACAAGGCAACCCAGAAGTACTTCGAGACCTATACGACCTGAGATTCAGCCGTCACATAACATTGCAGAACAATTTTTCTGTCGTCGCACGCAGAAAGTCACAGCAGATACGTTAACAAACGGAGCTTTGAAAGGTCCGGCCGAATCTGCTTGCCGGGCCACAACCACATTCTATGAATACAGATTTTAAAAATGTAACACTGGTGGATCATCCCGTCGTGGCCCGTGACCTCACCGTACTTCGCAACAAAAACACCCCTCCCCCCGTGTTCAGGTCTGCGCTCGGACGCATAGCCATTATCCTGGCATACCATTCGCTTAAGGGGCTTCCGTTGCGCAAGGTCACGGTGGAAACCCCCATCCAGAAAACGGACGGCTATGAACTGGATACCGAAATCGCCGTGGTCTCCATACTTCGCGCCGGGCTGGGACTTGTGGATGCGGTCATGCAGTTCATACCCGAAGCCAAAGTCGGTCACCTCGGGATGTATCGCGACGAGGAGACCCACCGTCCGATCGACTACTACTCAAAAATTCCCGGCAATATTGACCGGCACCATGTTCTTCTGGTGGATCCGATGCTGGCAACCGGCGGAAGCGCCGTCGATTCCATCTCTTTTTTGAAGAGCAAGGGCGCAAAAAATATCCGGTTCATGTGCCTGATTTCAGCACCCGAAGGTATCAGGATGATACAGGAGGCACATCCGGACATATCCATCATTACCGCGGCCATCGATGAGCACCTCAATGAGGATGCATTTATTGTACCGGGCCTCGGTGATGCCGGCGACCGGATTTTTGGCACTATATGATGCATCCATGATGCCTCCGTTATACCTCAGGATGCCCTGGACAATCCATGAAAGGTCCATCAGCGGGCTTGGCCCTGACACACAAGGCCATGCTTGTACTTGTCATGTTAATTCTATCTGCCGTTATGTATCAAAATTTTTAACACATGAACCTGAGACCGATCCATATAAGGGCATTGGCATTGGTTTTGCTTCTGATACCTGCGCTTTTTTTCAGTGCCTGCACGGATCTGTCGGAATATGACCGTGAACGGGTAAGGGATGCCATGGCAGACTCCCTCCTTTCGGTCACCGAATCCCGAAATATCCGCATGGAGCTGATCGAGGATGGGCAGCGCATCGTTTCCGTGCATTCACCCTTCGCCGCCACCTACACCAGGGATGGCCGTAGTGAAACCGATCTGCGTGATTCGGTGTATGTTGCGGTCCTTGATTCCACCGGAGCCATTGAAACCGAGGTCACCAGCCGCTCGGCCCGTTATCTGGGACACGAGTCCGAATTTCACTTCAGGGACAATGTATTCGTACAGACGCGTGACGGACGCCGTCTGCGTACGGAATATCTGGAATGGTCTCAAAGTGACCGCAGCATTTACACTCCGGATTTTGTTATCATTGTCACTGAGACGGACAGTATCACCGGCTATGGTCTGACCGGAACGGATGATCTCTCCTCATACCGTCTCACAGAAGTGACAGGTGAATTTGAACTGGAACAGCGAGAAAGGTAGATGCTCATCGTGCATAGCCCGGCCATACCCCCGGCAAGATACCGGAAGCGATTGCCATTGATACTGGCTTTGATACCATTGATACTGGCTTTGATGCCCGTGATGCTGCTTCTCTGGCCTGCGTCCCCCGAAGGGACTGCCGGCGCCCAGAACCGGGTCCGCATCCTGCAGTCCGATCAGCTGGAGGGTGTGGTTACGGATGAGGGCCGCGTCCGCAAGCTCACTGGAAATGTGGCCCTGAGCACCGATGATTTCACCATTTTGTGCGACAGTGCCTGGCATTTTATGGATCTCGAAGAGCTGCGGGCATGGGGAAACATAGAAATCACATCGGAACGGGATCGGATCTGGTCCGACCGTGCCACCTACGACCTCGTATCGGAAGTGGCGCTTTTTGAAGGCCGGGTGGTGATGCAGTCTGAAAAGGCCCTGCTCTTCAGCGACGAAGTTTTTTACAGTTTTGCCACGGAGATAGCCCTGTTCCCCGATCGCCTCCGGCTTGAGGATGAGCGCGGGGTGCTTGTGGCCGATTCAGGCTACTATTACAACGCGCTGGACAGTGCGATTTTCCGTGGAAACGTGCAGATAGCCGACTCGCTCCAGTATATTGAGGCCGACAGTGTGTTCACCCTCCGCGGCGATGAGTACTATGAGCTGCATGGCCGCGTGTTTCTCGATGACCGGGAGAACCGCACCCGTCTGACCGGCGGTTTTGTGCTTTCCGACTCCACCGGATACCGGCGCGTGGAAGGCGGCAGCCGCATGCGGCGCATCAGCGAAGACCTGTCCGATACAACATTTTTATGGGCCGATTGGCTGGAAGTACTTCAAAAAGACACCATCAACACCTTTTCGGCCTATGATCAGGTCCATATCTGGACGGAGCGGTACAGCAGCCTTTCCGATACCGCACACTATGACGATGCCGTGGAGCAGTTCATCCTGGAGGGCCATCCCCGGCTCTGGTACGAGGAAATGCAGCTGACGGGACCCTATATCCTGATTCAGCTTGAAGAGGACTCTGTGCGCTATCTGGATTCCCATACCAACTCGTTTGCCGTTCAGCGCGACACGACCATCGACCGGCTCAATCAGATCACCGGCGACACGCTTTTCATACAGTTCGATAACGGGAGCGTCTCATACATGCAGGTCTGGCCCCGGGGGAACGTGCTCTATTTTGTGAAGGACGGGGATGGCGAAGCCGACGGGGCCATTGAGATGACAGCCGATTTCATCAAGCTGGTTTTTGAAGAAGGGGAACTGGAGGATGTGATTGCACGCCGGAACGTGGATGGTTCCTTCCACCAGGAGCATGACGGGATCTCGCAAAAGCGGCTGAGCGGATTCGTCTGGGAGCCCGGGATGCGCCCGGTACGTCCGGAAGAACCGATTGAGCCCAGACTGCCGCCCGTCCCCGATGTACGGCCATTTGAGCTGCCTGAGCGGTTCGTCCGCAATCAGGGTATTGCAGACCGGCTTCCATCCACATCCGGGAGTGATTGACGTAAGATGCCGTGCGGCATGTTCTGATGCCATGTAAAACGGTTCCGGATCTCCGGGTGTGGCAATGGTCCCGTGAGATCCGGTTTCCGATAATCCGGCTGAATCAGGAATTCTCTTCCCGTGCCGCCGTTTCCTTCATGATACGATCCTGGATCTCATGCGGTACAGGTCCGTATCCATGGAATTTACGGGTATGCGTAGCCCTACCCTGGGTCATGGAGCGCAGGTGTGTGGCATAGCGGTAGAGTTCGGCCAGCGGCACCACGGCCTTCACTTTCTGGAAGGTGCCTTCGGAGTCCATTCCCTGAACCTGACCGCGACGTGGTGCAAGGTCGCTCATCACATCGCCCATATACTCCGCCGGAACGGTGACTTCCACTTCGTAGATGGGTTCGAGCAGCTGGGGTTTGGCTTCCAGGAATCCGTTTCGGAACGCCATGAGGGCGGCTGTTTTGAAGGCCGCCTCGTTGGAGTCTACGGAGTGCATGGAACCGTCGTAGACCGATACACGGATGTCACGTGCGCGGCATCCGGAAAGCGGGCCGTTTTCCATTTTTTCCATGATTCCCTTGAGGATGGCGGGCATGAAACGGGCGTCGATAACGCCACCGACAATGCAGTTCTGGAACACCAGTTTGCCGCCCCATTCCAGCTCTATCTCCTGGGTATCACGTACCGTGACTTCGGGTGTCGGGGGCATGTTTTCTTCCCATGGCTCCATGTAGAAATACACCTCACCATACTGGCCGGCGCCTCCGGACTGTTTCTTGTGGCGGTACTGCGCTTTGACGGGTTTCGTAATGGTTTCACGATAAGGAACGCCCGGCTCGTAGAACTCCGGACTGAGTTTGAAGCGGTGTTCCAGCATGTACCGGATCACATTCAGATGCTCTTCGCCCTGTCCGCTCAGGATGATCTGCCTGAGTTCCTTGCTGTTCTCCACCTGCAGCGAGGGGTCCTCTTTCTGGAGCTGGTTCAGAGCAGCGCCAATTTTCTCTTCTTCGCCCTTCTCTGTGGACCGGACGGCCATCCGCTCTGTCGGCTCGGGGTATTTGACACGGGAGATGCCGATATCAATACTCTTGTCGCGCAGCGTATCGCCAACGGCTCCGTCCTTGAGCTTGACCACGGCACCGATATCACCGGCATTGATTTCAGGTATTTCCACCCTTTTACCGCCCTGTGTGAGGAAGAGGTTGCCCAACCGGTTGGTGGAGCCTCTGGCGTGATTGATCATGTCTGCGCCGGTGCGGAGGGTGCCGCCAAACACTTTCATGAAAGTAAGGTCGCCGACATGCTCCTCGGAAATGGTCTTGAAAAGGAATGCAAGTGGTTTTTGATCGATGTCCGCCGGCAGGTCGTTTCCGTCAACATCTTTGTCCGGGTTGGCTTCCAGCGGGTTGGGCAGTACGTTGTCAATAAAGCCCATCACCCGGCCTGAGCCCATGTTCCTTTCCGCAGAAAGGCAAAACATCGGGAAAATCTGACGCTGGAGCAGGGCTTTCTTGAGACCCTCTACCATTTCGTCCTCATCAAGGTGGCCTTTTTCAAAATAAAGATCCATCAGAGATTCATCGTTTTCAGCGACTGCTTCAATAAGCTCGTTGTGCTGGAGTTCGGCCTGTGACTTCTGCGAATCGGCGATAGGAAGCTTGTCGGGCTTGCCGCCTTCTTCGGAAAACTCATACATCTGCATCTTGAGCACATCGATAATCGTGGAAAAGCCTTCTCCTTCCTCATAGGGATACTGAACGGGAGACACTTCCCTTCCAAACCGTTCCTTGCACAGATCTACGACCATCTGGTAGTTGGAATTGGCGTGGTCGACCTTGTTCACGATCAGAAAAGCGGGCTTGTTCATTTCGGCGACGATATTCCACAGGACCTCGGTGCCAACTTCCACGCCATGCTCGGCGTCCAGCACAAAAACGGCGGCATCGGCCACCTTAAGAGCGTTCACAACCTCACCCACGTAATCTGCGGTACCCGGCGTGTCGATCACGTTGATCTTTGTTCCGCGCCAATCCAGGTGCATGAATGAACTGAATACCGATTTCTGCTTCTCCTTTTCGATGGGATGGTAATCCGACACGGTATTGGACTCCTCGACAGAACCGCGTCTTTTGATGGTCCCGGATTC
>SL_3KL_010_SEDDRAFT_10000857_pt1 | contig 26718 bp, 23 predicted proteins | sample SodLakKL_010_SED_2_FD_10381 | JGI IMG/M metagenome (IMG submission 10381) | reverse complement strand
GGCAGCCATGAAACGGGTTGAAGAAAATAGAGTGGGCTGGTTAGCATCCCGATGACAAAAAGATGGATCACCAGCATGGTAAAACGGTTACGGTTCAGGTGATCGGTATCGCGCTCAAGCAGCATCGTCAGAAACGGACAAAGAATTAGATAAACGGCAAGCAGAATCGTGGTGGCATTGACCGATAAAAAAACGAGGGCAAAAAGCGGTATGATGCCGGTAATAAAATACTCGCGCAGATCCCAGAGACCGTGGTCGCGCAGGGTAAGCCGTACCCGCGCAAGCAGAATGAGATTCATAATCGCGAAGAAAATGGTGTAATTCATCTACCCGTTTTTTCTATTTATCATCAGAGAGAGTGCGTCTGTAAAAGCTTTTATGGCGTTAAGTGAGCCTGCATTGATATTTTTATAAACTGCAACTTCGGAGATGCCAAGAGTTCGGGCCGTTTCTTTCACATCTCGTCCCGCGTACAATGTATGAAGAATTTTGATACGGTTCAGTTTCCAGCTTCTCACCTGGGATGAGATAATGTTGAGCGCATTGTTCGCCATTTCATCAAATACCGCATCATCCGTTGAGATATGAAAAAGCAGATTATTTCTTTTCAGGATTTCCATTCCATCGCGGGCACGGTGAAATGCCGGGCCATCCATCCCGATGGCCTGTTCACGGTTAATGGGGGTACTGATGCCACCAAGTGCCGCAGACCATCGTATTTCAAGCGGGTGCACTGATGAGATCACAAACCAGATGTGGCGGAAAAAATGATCTGCAGAATGGTAAACGGCCTGAAACTCATCCCCAAGCGTAATGGTATATGGTGAAACAATGGAGTCATCTTCATCATTGATCTCCCCAAACAGGGATATGAGACGAAGCTGCAGCTTTTCGCGTTCGGCAGGCTTTATTTTCCTTGAGCCTGCAATATCACCGATAAGAACAAGATAATGGGCCACTTTTAACTGAAATGGTTAACTAAACCAGTATTTAACTAAATCAGTTTAAAAAGTCAATATTTAACCAATATGGTATTTTATTAGATCGTTTTGGTGAAATATTTAAGCAAGACATAAACAAGTTCCCGATCGTAATGGTGGAGTATTATAGTTGTTAGACGAATTTGCAAGTGCTATCAACTTCTGATTGAAGTGCCTCTGTTATAAATATGATTCCATGTTAAGTTAATGAGTTGTACAAGGCTTTCAGCCTGCTGTTTTTGTAAGAAATTACAGGCTGGGTCAAATGGAGCTATTTAGATAAAGCCTGTCACGACAAACCTGGGCGACACCCTTGGTAAGCAGACGAATTATCCTGGGCAGACTGAGATTTGAAAGAGTTCATATCTGTTTAATCTCAATATCGTTTCGAAAATAAATGCAAATTGGTGATTGTTGAATACAACAATGAACGTATTTTAATGACACAAAGAATAACTTTACCTAACATTACTTATACATCATGAAAAAGATTTGTTGATATGGGGGTTACTGCCCTATATTTATAAGTGTTGCACAAAACAAAAAGCCTCACCTCAAGCAACAACAAGCATTCCTTTCTTTAGAACAACTCTTTTTTAACGCATTACTGCGTCTCCTGACTTCCGCACTATTTAGAAGTGAAATTTTATCGGTATTAATAATCAATAAATTACGTGTCTAAAATGAATGTTTAGGTGACCCGAAAGAATTTGAGCTCGCATAACATCTCAGTAGGCCACCTTTTCTGATAAAATCTGTCGGCCTTGAATTCCCGGTTCGTAAGGCGGAGCGGTGCCTTGCGAATCCTAAGCCACGCGTGGCATGAATGAACAATGACTTTATAAGTTATCGAGGCGGGGCCTTGGATTCGTACCGCATAGCCGCAGCGAACTGCTTCGGGAATTCACCGCCTTGATTTTTTCGTTCTTTTGTATCAAGACAAAAGGACAAGAGAAAAAGTTAGCTGCAACAACAACGTGACACAGCAGATCAAGATGAAAAGTAGTTATCAGGCTATTGGTGTCACGATGCGGAAGTCAGGAAAAAGCCCCTCCTCCAAGCAACCATAAGCTCTTCATTCTTTAGAACACCTTTTTTTAAGGAACTACTACGTCTGATCCAGGGCTTCGTATATGCTTTTCACGAATTCACTCAATACGCTTCCATCAAGCCATCGCGTGACGATTACAAGATCGCTCTCCTCATCTATTACGATGTAATTGCCTCCAAACCCTGCTGCGTAATAGACATGATCGGGTACGCCTTCCCATTGCGTCTCGCCTTTCAGTGTCCACCACATGTAGCCATATGATGGATTTGGTACCGACGGTGCTTTTGCCCTGTCGATCCATTCTGAGGAGATAAGCTGCTCTCCGTCCCAATTGCCCCGGCGCGCAAACAGGAGCCCGAACCGGGCCTGGTCGGTAGTGTTGATAAACAGGCCGCCGCCATGATGGCCGCCACCACTCACCGATTGCATTTTCAGTCCGTCGATCATGGTCCAGGAATCATCATATCCGAACCATCGCCACGTAGTGGATGCCCCGATAGGCTCCATAATTTCCCGTTTCAGCACCTGCGGCAGCGGCTCACGAAAAACCTGCAGAAGCGAATAGGCCAGTACGTTAACCCGCACATCGTTGTACTCGTAGTGGGTGCCCGGTTCCCTGAACTCGCGCATGCGCCAGTCGTCAATGCCACCTTGACGAGGAGGGCGGTCACCCCAGTCTTCCAAACCGAAGTGGGTGCCCGACCAGTCGGACGATTGATTAAGCAGATGATGCCAGGTGATTTTGGAGTTGTGCTCGCCATCAAAAGTGCGGTCCCAGACGAACTGTTTCACCGGGTCATTTAGCTCGATCAGCTTACGGTCCCAAGCCATCCCGGCAACAGTGGAAAGGTAGCTTTTGGTTACGCTGAAAGTCATATCCACCCTGTTCAGGTCGCCCCAGCTCGCGGCAACGTACCCGTTTTTTATAATCATACCTGCAGGTCCGCCACGTTCACGAGTGGGTCCAACCAGTTCATGGTAGGGCTCACGGCTGAAAGCGCGAAGAATGGCAATCCGTAAATCTCGTTCTACGCTGTTCTCGTTTTCGAGGGCAAAATTAACAACACTATCCATTGCAGCTGCATTGAATCCAAGCGCACCCGGCGATCGCTCCTGCCACTCATCACCCGCCGGCGGAAAGTATGGCTGTTGGGCAGAAAGCGAACTGCCAACAAAAAGCATGAATGTGAAAAGGAGTACTGAGATCGATTTTTGTATGAATGTCATAGCCCAAGAGTTCGGTTCCGGATTGAAAATTCAAGATAGATGTTTTTGAAAAAGAAACACGAACGTTCAGAACAAGAACAAACCAAAATCAGAACCCTTTCACCAATGACTAAATCGGTAAAAATTACTACAAGTTTTTCAAGTACTTGAAGTATTTCAAACTCCAAGTACTCATAACTCTAAGTAATTAAAACTCCAACCCCTTTACCGAATATTCAGCCTCACACCGCTCATCACCCACCTGCCGGGCATTGGCGGCCCCAGGATTTCCTGGTAGCTGGTATCGGTCAGGTTCAGAACCTTGCCATAAATAACCGCGGATTCGGCCAGGCGAACTTCCATATTCAAATTGGTGACGAAGTAGCTGTCCGGAACCCTGGCCCCGATCACTCCTGCGGTTTCTCCGTTTCTTACCCTATATGATGATTGTGAATTCAGATGAAAACGCCCGGCCGATATGCTGAGTCCCAGCGTAAGCTGGTGGGATGGGTGATTCGCGATGTATTTCGAAACTTCACCCGTATCTGCCGTGGTGCGGATATAGGTGTAACCCGTTTCGATACTGCCGCGGGTCTGCGGAGATAGCCGGAAGGAGCCTGAGGTCAGCAGTTCAATGCCCGAAGTCTGTGCACTTGAGATGTTTTGCGTGTGAAAGTAGAACTCATCAGGCTGCAGGTTGTCGGCCGATTCAATCTCGTTGGAATTGGTGAGAACGTAATCGATCAGGTTGGTCGATGTTCTGTAAAAACCGGTGGCCGATACCCTTACCCGGTTCATTACCTGCCAGTCGGCGCCGGCATCGAAAGTCCATGATCGTTCGGGTGCAAGGTCCGGGTTGCCGATGTTGCGGCCAGGGGCAAGGTTGGGGATCAGTGATGAGATGTAGCGTTCGGTGAAATCGCCCACCCTAATCGCGCGTCCCGCTGAACTGCGAAGGGTTATTGCTCCCATCCGGTAGGAAGTGCTGAGCTGCGGAAGAAACTCAGTTCTTCCCCGGGTATCGAGCTGAAGGCGTGAACTTGCAGTCATACTCAGGCGGTCGGCCGGAGAGAGCTGGGCAATGAGGTAGGCACCGCCCATCAGGTCTTCGTGGTCGCCGCGGTCGGTGCTGCGGATCCGGTTGTTGTTCATCTGAATGCCGCCCATCACCCTTGAAACGACTGCACCGGGATCGGCTGCCGAGACCTGGTGAGAAAGGTTAAGAAAAATGCGGTCGGTGGTATGTTCATTAACAGGTGTGCCAATCCGTGAATTGAAATCGAAGATGTCGTCCACATTTCTCCACGAGGCATTGAATTCTGTTCGGTGACGTCCGCTATTCCGCGTAATGGATGAAAGCACCCAGCGGCTGGAGATTTCCTCCATCGATTCGTCAAACTCGCTGCGGGTATAAAAATAGCGGGCACTGAAATCGCGCTCATCCAGTCCGCCCCTCATATAAAAAGACCATGTGTCAGACAGCCTGTAAGAGAGCCCGGCGGAGACGTTTGTGACATCGAAGTAATTGTGGTAAAACTCTTCATCCGAAATGCCGGCATTAAAGCCGGGGTTACGCAGACGTTCGCCGTCGGAGCGGATGGTTCGGAAGGAAGCGCTGACCCTGAGGCGGTTTCGCTCAACCTCAAATGCACCATCGGCCGAAAGCAGGCTGTGCTGGCCGGCTGCTGCATCGAATACGGCCCGGGAAACCGCATCCCCGCTCTTTTCGACCTCGCGCTCCATGTACATCCGGGTTTTAATATGAACCAATCCGCCCACGGCATCAGCACCGTAGGAGGCACTGGCAGGTCCCCGAACAATTTCAATCTGCCCGATTTCGGCCAGCGATACCGGGATATTTGTGTTGAAATGGGCGGTGAGAGGATCGTTCAGCGGAACGTTATCGAGCAAAAAAAGAACCTGAGAATAGGTGCTGCCCCGGATGCCCACATCAGCCTGCACGCCAAAACCCTGGCGCGAATTCATGTTAATTCCGGGGAGACTGCGCATTAGTTCATCGACTGAAGTGATCGGCATCTGCTCGATTTCGGCGCGGGTAATTACGGAAACGTGTTTCCCGCTTTCAGAAACGGTTGAGGAGATGCGGGAAGCGGTAACTTCAATAGAGTCGAGCCGGACAGTTTCCTGGGCAAAGAGATTTGGAAACGTGACAAAGACAAGGACGGTAACAAGAATAAATTTTAGCAGCATCAAGTAAAAGTTGAACGGTGTAAACAGGTATTGGGCCGTTGGTATGCGGTTAAACTAAGTTGATATTTATTCGAAAATAGAATTTTCAGAAAACAAAGTTTCAGAGAAATTCCAAGATACGACTTCTTTGCATTGAGATGACGTGAATATAGATGTCTTGATTCATAGCTTCAAAACCGCAGAAATGTTACGTCAGATAGTCAGGAGCGTTAATTGAACCGGGAACCGTGCAGTGGTGTGATCTAAGATGGGTTTCTCTCAAACGTATGTTTGTGTACCTGCGTCAACCCGGTATAATTACAGAGGCAATTCATGTAATCATTTCAGGATAAGAACGAATTGACAAAAATCGGTAAAGGCGTCTTCATCTGTCAGGATCCTGTTCGGGGTGCTTCTGAATTGGCAATGATTTCGGCAGCTTTTTCGATAGCTGATATCAATTTACCTGAAAAAACCGGCTTGGAGAGAATGTCGAAGAAGTATGTTTTTTTAGCTCTTTCGAAATTGTATTTATCGGTATTTCCGGTAATGTAAATCACCGGGATGGATCGAATCTCCTGAATTTTTGTGGCAGCAGTAATTCCATCAATCTGGTCCATGAGAGATACATCCATCGTGATTAGGTCTGGAACAAGTTCAAGAGCAAGCTTGATTGCGTCACTTCCTTTCTGAGCTTTTCCAACCACTTCGTATCCGTGTTTTTTTAGCAGATTTTCTAGAACCATGGCCTGGATCATTTCATCCTCTACAATTAAAACACGCTTAATGCATTCGTTGTTTTTCATCTGATGAGTAGTGATTTAAGGTTTTTTTCCAGGACCGTTATCAGCTTTAAACCCGTATTTAGCCATCATTCGCCTCCAAATTGATTTTTTAGAATCAAATCGGCTGGGATGTACAATGTGGTCCGTTGAATGTTATCGGCCATTATCCCGATTTGATAAGTCGGCCTGTATAAGATTTTAATATAGGAGGGAGGTGGTGATGATTATCAAGATCATCGAAAACAGTTTCAGCTAAATCAAGAAGGGTTTTTCAGGGAGCTTTGGTGTGTGATTCAGCGGTAGTCCGTTTTACGGCTTCCTTTACTTTTTGATAGCTGCCTACATTTTTCAGAATAAACTCCTCGGCATATCGAAGCAGGTCGTTCAGTTCATTTGCAGGGAGAGACTTTCCGGAATAAACGATTACAGGTATAGAGGCATAGCTTTTATTCGATTTTAATTTTTTCAAAAAACCAAGGCCGTCTTCGTCGGGTAAAGTGAAATCCAGCAAAATCATCGATACATCGTGCGCTTTAAGAAGTTCACGGGCTTCAGTGCCAGAAGAAGCCAAATGGCAGGTTGAAACATGATCTGACAGTAATTCAGCAATCACTTCACTGTGGTATTGACTGTCATCGATAATCAAAAGCTCATGATTTACTTCTGATTTTGGAGCGGGTTCTTTTGATGAAACAATACCAGTTTCACCTGCAGATTTGTGATCTTCGATGCCGGTATCTTGCAGTGGCAGTGCGAGGGTAAATATGCTTCCTTGTCCGGGTGAGCTCTCAAGTGAAATTTCTCCTTGAAGTAAATGCGCAAGCTGCTTACAAATCGCCAGGCCGAGTCCCGTACCGCCAAAAAAATCATCCGTTGAACTGTATGCCTGCCGGAATACTTCAAAAACTTCGTCATGTTTATCGGGAGGTATTCCAATACCTGTATCCTCAACGCGAAATGTGACAAACTTTTGAGCTTCTTCTTTTTTAAACTGATTACTTTCGCTTTCGGTGATTTCAACCGTCAAACTCACATATCCTTCTTCGGTAAACTTACATGCATTTGAGAGGAGGTTGCGTAGTATCTGTTCTACCTTGATGCGGTCGGTAAATACTAATTGAGGCACATTATTGTTCACATCTACGTTTAGCTCTACTCCTTTGGATGCGGCAACATGAGCAAAGAGATCCTCTATTTTTCGAACCGAAGAACGAATATCGGTTTCAGAAACGCGAACTTCCATTCGTCCGGCCTCAATCTTCGATAAATCCAGGATTTCGTTAACCATCTCCAGAAGCCCTTCAGCCGAATCTTGTATTACGCTGATATGCTTTTTTTGATAAGCATCAAGATTCTCAGATTTCTTATCTATAAGCAGTCTCGTTATCAGTAAAATAGAGTTGAGAGGCGTGCGAAGCTCATGGCTAATATTTGCAAGAAACTGTGATTTATAATCGCTGATGCGTTCATATTCTTCGGCAAGTCTTTTTTGCTCATACAGCTTTTTGCTGCCTTCCATAACATCGGAGAGATTGAAACCAATTGCGGAGTAGCAACTGGAACCATGATGAGAAAAAAGCTGAAAACACATCTGCATCGGGTAGCTTCTTCCATCAATGCGTTTATGTATTACAGATAGCCTCACCTGATCGCTCTCACTGTCTTCAAGCGGTTTTAGAATATCACGCAACTTCTCTTTGTTGCATCCCAGTGCAATGCTTTGATAGTTTCGGCTAAGTAAAGCATCTCTGCTGTAGCCAAGATTTTTAATTGCAGCACCGTTGGCATAAGTGATTCTAAATGTTTCTGCATCAAAGATATAGATCTCGTTCAAGCTCTTGTCAATAATCTGCAGAACTGTATCGCTGTTATTCCCGGCGATCTCTTCATTTGTTTTAAGCCCGGACTGGTTGAGAGCCCTTTCGATTACCGATTCCAGGTTTTCGAGATTATCCTTCAACAGATAATCGCTTACACCGTTATTCATCATTTCAACAGTCAATTCTTCACCGATGGGCCCGGCGATCAGAATGAAAGGGGTGTCAGGAGTGATCTCGCTGACCAACCTCAGTGCAGTGCGCCCATCGAAACCAGACATCTCATATTCGCTAATAACAAGATCCCAGGAGCCACTTTTTAAAGCGTCTATAAGTTCAGCTTTCGTAGTGCATAGACGGTGCTCAATTCTATATCCAAGCTTTTCAACCCTTTTTAAAATAAGCAGTCCATCTTCCTCAGAATTGTCAATGATGATAAGGCGGATTTTTTTGGTAGTACTCATTTTCAGGAGTAAGTGTCAAAAAATTAATTCATTGAGTCATCGTAGTGAAGGTCTAACGGCATAATTTAAACCTATCGAATTAAAAACCAAGCGAAACTTGATAGCATATGCCAATTTAACTTTGGAAATGAGCGGGCCGATAAATGAACTACCGGCCAGGCAGTTGGCAAAGAGAGTTCAAACCGGAATACCATCCGGAGAATACAGGTAAGAACGATGAAAAAGATACCTACAGACTTAGAAATATTGACCGTTATTTACAACAAGTACGAAGATACTTTCCGCGAATACACACGCGAAGAACCCGACCGAATTGCACGGATCAGGGTACCGATTGATATACATGAAGTTGCCAGAGAGTGCGGAGTGGAAGAGGATATGATTTTCGGCAGGCTTTACTATCACTTCAATAAGAAATATAGTTATAAAGATGAAGGCGGTGATCGTATCACGTTTTTTTCTTCTCTAAAATTTGAGGGAATGAGTGTGAATTTTCCTCTTGTAGCTTCCGTACTTGCCGATTTAAAAACGGAAAATTTAAAGTTTAGAATCGCAACAGCGATCGCCTCCCTTGCATTTGCAATTTCTCTTACGTCACTGGGTATTGTGTTATTTACATGACAAAAGACCAGGGCGCATGAGATATCGTTGTCATTGGAAATGCATTCAACTATTTCATTACAGTAGGAGCAAAAAAATCCACGCATAAGTCAGCCTTAAAAGCATAATCCATATCTGGACGAGAAGAATTAGCATCCAGCTTTACACCTCTGTAATCGGCGTTCTCTGAACGTTTTAAGCTGTATCCAGTAATGATATTCAGGACCCGGGTTGGCCCTGAGCTTCTCTTTGCTGTTCCCAGGAAATATTTTTTATTGCTCAGATTGGATGCCTGCGTAAGCATCGTTTATTTCTCAATCCACTGGGGCATAGATGGTTATTGCATATCAATAAAGCAGGTGGGTGAGATCATACCTATCAAATCGATTGTTATTCGAGGATGGGTGCAGGAATTTTTTTATTAAAATTTTCTAATTTATAATTTTTGTGCTATAATGCGCTTCACGTATGGCAATCCGTGTTGCAGCTGCCTACAAAAAAAGGCTATCAACCGGATATAAAAACAAGACCAATGAAGGGTGACTTATGGATTACACAGACGGCACTGCCCTGAAAAGCAGTATGTTGGCAGGTATTGCTCGGAAAAAAAGAAAACATTTGCAGATTACAGATAAGGAGAAGAAGCACTTAGAAAAAAGATACACCAGTCTCAAAGAGCTGCATGAGCATCAACAGAATAAAGTGCGCAACTGCATGCATGATGTGATGTCTCCGTTGAGCGCGGTATCGGGTTATCTGGAGCTTATGAACATGAACCTGAACAAGGGAGTTGACACTGAAAAAATTAAAAAATACAGCAGTAAAATCTCCGATGGCCTCCAGGAAATAAGCGAGTTGCTGGAGCAGCTTCAGGAATTGTACAGTGTTGATGATTCCAATAATAAGGCTGATATTGCAGGCATAAATTTAAATCTTTTAGCTGAAGAAGTTGCTTCGATCATACAATCATCAGCATCAACACGCGCTTCGGCGATTGAGTGTAGAAAATCGTTTCACCCTGTATTTGTTCAAACAGATTTATTCCAGCTGAAGCTGGTGATCTACAATCTGATCTACTGCATCGACGAGTTTGCGACAGACAGCACCGTTATTGTGATACAGGCCGACAGCATCAACAAAGAGGCTGTTATAACCATCCGCTGTGAGGGCAAGATCAATGTGAATCACAATATGCTGAATATTCTGTCAACGTTTAAAAGAAACAGTGCAGCACCTCCATTTGATAAATCGACAATTGCGTCGGGGTTGATTATGAGCTCAAAACTGGCAGATCAGATAAACGGTGAGATTCACTTTTTCTCTGAAAATGATGAGAATCCAAGGTTTTTATTTACCCTGCCGACAGGCTGATTCCGGGCATTTCAGCCAATAATATGGCAATAAAAACCTTTTGGAGTTCGAAAAAGCTGAACGTGAACTTCATATACGTTTTCTCTGTGCATGTCAATGTCGTGGTGAATTTCATTGATAGTCGACATCATAGTTAGCCGATTCAGTCCGCGTTCCTTCCAAATCAGTTGCCGTATCCTAAAAATGAATTGGTGATCATCCACTAGAAATACTTCTGCCAGTTCCGTAAGATCGGTATTCAAAATAATTTTGAATATTTCGGGCAGTAAAAGATCTTTCCTCTCTTCGACCTCCTCGTTCGAGATTATACTTATACCCTCCTCGTCACCTTCGTTTCTATCCCTTTCTGGCAAGCCCGAAGCGATGAGCAATTTTGGGAGCTGTGTATTGGGAGTAAATGCCCGCACAGGCTTCACACTCTCTATCGGTTCACCTGATGAATAGTTTGCAGGCTGAATAAAATGATTCAGCATTAAATTTCTGATAAATGTTCTCTTTCTGATTAATGATCGCTTATCGACACAAATCATTAATTGATTAAGCATTTGGTTTCAGAAAAGGGGATTTAGCAAATCAATCGTGGGTTTGCATCTTGCAATAATAATCTGATTCTGCTGTAAAGATTCTGAATCCAGGTGACGATAAAAGATCAAAGAGCATCTATCACATGTGTTAAAAAAGTTTTGGCGACATAAAGTAAATCCGTCATGAGAAAAAACATTCTAATAGTTGAGGATGATCCGGCAATGAGGGTCATCATAAAAAAAACACTAATCGAAAGCAGTGTACCGATAGGTGAAATTTTTGAAGCATGCAACGGCAAAGAAGGGCTTGATATGCTTGAAAATTACACTGTTGATTTGATGCTGGTGGATATCTACATGCCCGTAATGGACGGCCTTGAGATGCTCGATTACGCCAGCGATCACCCCGATTATTGTGAAATACCCGCTATTGTGATATCAACTGAAAATGATGAAAATCGCATAGATACGATTATGAGAAAGGGGCTTGGTTTTATCCATAAACCATTAACCCAAAGCTTATTGGAGGATTATATTTTAAAATTCGATGAATCAAACGCTTAATCAGTTAGTCATCGGGCAGGATTGATTTTGAAAGTAGATTAATTGCCCAACCCTCTGATTCTAAAAAATTAAAAGTATCCCTTTGCAGGGAAAGCAAACGTAGTGAGGTGGGGAATGATTCTAAAGGTGGTGATGCGAGTAAAAAATTTTTAGAGACTAAAGTAGTACAAATCATCCATCATCGCCCCGTTCTCTCACTGGGCTCCCCTTGGGAAAAGCAGGGCACTTTAAAACAAAGCAAATATTAACTAAAATATTGATATTCAATTGGTTAAATGGTTAACTGTGCCCGGAGAAATTCATTTTTGAACACGTAGAAAAGATTGATCTGCATATTTTTTTGAAAAATGTGACATCTAAAGATGCTTTAAACGGATGTAACCAGGCAACACTGCAAAAAGAACTCTTTACTATCATAGACTATACTGCCTGAGACTTTAGAATTGTTTGTTAATAGTCCGTTACAACACTAAGTCTGGCACAAGAAGTGCCCCTCCAAAAGGAGGGCGCTTTTTTTTCGTAAGCAACGATTCAAAGTACTATTTTTGACCAGTCTAAAATATTCAGTCTTTTTGGTTGTGATGACAAAACCCAGATTTTTCGACATTCTACCCGCACCTCCCGAGAACCTAAACAGCTATGCCCGCAAATCCTGGCTTAAAAACGGAACGCGACTTCTTGATGAAAACCGGCTCACAAATTTTACCATCGAGGAACTGAAAAATCTGTGTTTTTGGGAGCAGAGAAAGTCTGAACTCTTCGATAAGTTAAATTCCGGAAACGTACCCGGTATACCGGTCAAGCCGGGACCGGGAACAGCCGAAAAATCTGAAAAAGCCACACTTAAGAGTCTAAAAGCGGTGCAAAAAGAGATTGATGCAATCACTTCGGCGCTCAGGCTCGATGATGATGCAGAACAATTTCCTTCAGGCTTGCCGGCTATTCCGGCTGATGTTCACGATGCCATTCCCGGACTGTTAAAAAACTGTTGTTCACTGATATCGGGTCAAACTCATAAAGATCTATTTTTGCTATCGTCGCTTGCTGCATCAGCGGCTCATCTAACAGGGGTGACTACAAGCCATGCTGGAGGAAATATTACTCCTGATCTGCACGTGATTGCCATATCGGAAAAGGGTAATGAAACCGAAATACTCGCTTTGGCAGAAAAGCTTCTTTCTGCGCTAAACAAAGCAGCGGTGAAAGAAAAAAAACGTGCGGTGATTCCACCTGAAGGCGGCAAGAAGCTGGCATCCACTGTTTTGGAACACGTAATAGCACGGGGCGGAGATTCAACATTTATTGGATCCTCGTGGAGCAGGCATATAAGTGGAAATGATGATTTTTCGCATTTGCTGGCCACGCTTATTGAAAAATCCTTTTTTAACCAGAGTTTCAGCTATGTGGCCGATAGAGGGCCCGGGTATTTCGAGGGCATGAAAATCTCTTCTCTACACCACCTTCGAAAGGATCATGCCCGCACGTTTTTAACCGGGAATGAAGGCACTATAATTGGATGTGTAGCAATGTATGGATTTGATGAAGCCGCTCTACCCTGGAGCTTCAGGCCCCCAATCTCAGTCGACCGGTTACATCAGCAAGTTGGAACTGCATCCGAACGATTGGCAGATTTAAACCAAAAACTTTCGGTGCGGAAGCATGAATTGAGAGTTTCACTTACTGATGATCAGTGGCAACTCATTGACGATACATTCTCCGAAAAATTGGAAATTGTGGAACATATGGATGCATCTGGCCAACTAAGCGATGCGGTAAAGTCGATGGTTCTGATAGCGCTAAAAATTATGATGGTGTTAGCAGTGGTACGGCAGTATGAGCAAGACCCGGGATCATTCAATAGAATGAATCAGATTACCCCAGCAGCTGAAGATATGTTTTGCGCATTATGGATTGGCGACACCCTTATCAAACACTCTATCCGATTTATCAGTACGCTGGATGTCGAGGGCGCAACCGAAAAGGCTGCCGCGACCGGTATCAGGGGCGAGAGATATTCGCGGTTTCTGAATACGCTGCCGCTCAGGTTCGAAACTTCCGACGCGATTGAAACGGCAAATACCTTAGGCATTCCGGTACGAACTGCTAAACGCTACCTGAAGGAGCTTTCAGCCGATCAGAAAATTATGCGGATCCAGCGCGGCCTATATCAAAAAGTGCTTTAACTGGATGTATTACCGGCTTGTTAGTCTGCAGAAGGGAAACAGAGCGAAAAGGTGATGCCGTCTGTTGGATTGTTATCGGTAAGAAAAACAGCACCTCTCAATTGCTGGGCAAGCAGTTGCGCCATAGTTAAACCAATACCCAGCCGGTTTGCCTTTGTGGTTACAAACGGATAAAACAGCCTTTCGACCAATTCGGGGTGAATTGGGGTTCCTGAATGGTTTACTTTTATAAGCACAGGTGACTGAAGTGTGACGTTAATTTCTGAACCGGTTAATTCTGTGTGCTCTCTGGCATTTTCAATCAGTATGCCAAGTATTTTTTTCAGATGAGACTTATTACATGGGAAAACAGACCCTTCAAGTTGTTTCCGGGTATGTATTCTTTCTGAAACGTTTGGGGGGTACTCTCTTTTAATTTCCTCAATGACTTCCATAGCGTCTGTCATGGTAATCTTTTCTAAGGGCGCTCCGCCAACAGGTATTTCATGCAGTTCTTCCATTTCGTCCATAATGTCGAAAAGGCGTTCGAGCCCATCTGTGAGCCTGTGATAACGCTGCATGTTTCTCTCATCCGTGATATTTGATTCCATCAATTCGAGGTATCCCTGCATTCCGGTTAGCGGTGATCGCAGCCGGTGAATCAGAACAGCCATCATGTTTTTGAGTGAGTTGAGGGTAGGAGCATCCGGAATCGACTTTCGTCTTTTCAACGCCATTTTCAGGAAAATTTCATTTTCCCAATCGAATCTTTCACTAGAGATTTCGAACCACTCGTCGTTAAAAAATGCAGGGTAGGAGATCTCGGATAATTCGCCCACATGAACAATGTCTCCCAATTTTGCGCCCGATGGATCCTGATTACCCGTCTTTTCTATAGCCACATCATTTGCTAAATGAATTTTCATCGTTCTTTTGTTAACGATGAAGACAGGGTCTGGGCTATCTGATATAAGTACCTTTAGATTTTTCATCAGCTGAACTTTCTTATTGACAATCTGCGAGCCTGTTTTAATATCGCATATTTCGGGCAGCATCATCAAGGGATTGTTAGAAGGTTGTGTTTCGTAAAACATAAATCATAATTGCAGTACGGTTGTCTTTAACCGCAATTATCAACCATTCATCAATCGACTTAACTAATTCCCCATTTTTTTCTTGCCGGTGGAAAAATTTGCCACTTCAGCGGTCAAATCTTCTTCAGTTACGCGTACCCGTATGGAATTAAATCCTCTTTATAGGGTAAAACCCAATAAAATGGAAAGCAATTTCCAATGGCACAGCTATTGCAACAGGTGAAAACACAACGTCGGGCATTTGCTTGCATCAAGTATTTATGCAAGGCCTGCAAAAAAGTATTCGATTTTAACAAAATTGTTCCATCAAATGAAGTTAATCGACAATAATCATAGCCAGCTGCTTTCACGAGCGATGGATACCTATACGCTGAGGCAGAGAGTTACGGCAGCAAATATAGCAAACGCCGATACTCCGGGGTATAGCCGAAAAGAGGTTTCATTCGAAGATGAGTTGAGAAGGGTACAGCAGACAAAGGGAACGGCCGGTATGAAAGAAGTTACCCCATCAATTGTGGATAAAGGTAATCCGGTGATACTCGAAGACGAATTGATTGAAATGTCGGATACGCAAATTCGGGTAAACCTGGTAACGCGTTCATTAAGACACCACTTTGAGCTGCTAAGAACGGGCGTTACCGGCTTTAGCAGATAAAATTTCATTTAAGGCAAGTACCCATGTTACCGGATAGAATTTTTTCAACTTTTCAAACAGCTTCCCAAGGCCTTGCGGTTCAGCGCGAAAAAATCGCAACAGCGTCCAGGAATATTGCCAACGCAGGCACCTCAGCACCAGAGGGATCCAACAACATCTATCGCCCTCAAACGGTACAAACGCGAGCAGCCGGGAACGAAAATTTTAAACGGGTTTTACTCGATAGTGTGTCGAATCTGAAGAGTACAAATCCAAAGCATATATCATCGCAGAATGCTGGCAATTTGCCCGCTCAAACTTCCGGGGCCCCCTCGTTGGGCCCGGAGTTTGAAATTTCGGAAGTCAATGCGTTCAGATATGAGTTCGACCCCAACCATCCCGATGCGGATGAAAATGGCATGGTTCGCTATCCCGACATCGACCTTATTCGGGAAATGACACAAATGATTAGCGCTAACCGGCTCTATGAAGCAAACCTGAGCAGTATTGAGGCAGAAAAAGAAATCATTCGGCGATCACTTGAAATTTAAACGTAAAACGTGATGAATATAGGTTCCATATCTACCCAGCAATTTGACTATTCAGTAAAAAACAGCGGGCTTAGAAAAGCTGCCGGTTCGCCCAGTCCTCCAAACCTCTCATCGGATGAGCGGTCGATGATTAAACATGAATTTCCAAAAGCGAAACCGATTACACAGTACACGATGCAGGGAAAAATAAAAGAGTGCAGCTGGCACGCCCGAGGCACCAATATCGATAGAAGAGTTTAAATCATCATCTTGAATTGAGGAATTAGAACATGACAGACCCCATTTCGATCAGAGCGCTGCAGCAGGTTAGCGATCCCGAGCTAATGCACAGAAGGCAGGAGCTTAAGACTCCTGATTCGAAGGAATCATTCGGAAATATGCTAACCAGGGCAGTGAATAATGTTGACCAGACCCTAAAAGAGTCGGATCAAAACGTGCAGGACTTTATAGCCGGAAAAACAGACAACGTCCATGATGTGATGATTTCGATGCAGAGAGCTCAGATCAGTTTCCAAATGATGGTCGAAATCCGAAATAAAGCCATTGAAACCTATAACGAAATCAGCCGGATGCAAATCTAAGGGCAACCTTCATGGATAAATTTTCAGAACAATACCAGGAGTTTTTCGGTCCCTTGAGTCCGGCACAGCGTACCATGTTTGGTGGTATGATTCTGCTGGTGATCGTGTTTGTGGGAGTGCTTTTTTACTGGGCTTTAAAACCCGATTACACGCTTCTGTTTGGATCTTTGCAACCAGACGCTGCAGGTGAAATTATCGAAGAACTCGACTCCCAGGGCGTGCGCTATCGTATTGAGGATAATGGACGCTCGATTTATGTGCAAAGCGATAAAGTTCATGAGCTAAGAATTAATCTTGCATCCTCCGGTTTCACAAGAAGCGATGTTCAGGGGTATGAGCTGTTTGACGCCAACGCATTGGGAATGACCGATTTTATGCAGCAGGTAAATAAAAAACGGGCACTTGAAGGTGAACTTGCACGCTCTATCAATTCACTTGAACAGGTCGATTTTACCCGTATACACCTCGTTCTGCCCGAGAGATCTCCGTTTCAGCAGTCGAGGGTTGAGGCTTCCGCCTCCGTGGTACTAACACTAAAGAGAGGGATGAGGCTCCGAGCCGAGCAGGTTGAGGGAATTACTTCATTGATTGCGGGCAGTGTAGAAGGCCTTGAACCTTCGTCGGTGACGGTTCTCGATCAAAACGGAAATCGGCTGACCGATGGGCTGGACTCCCATTCCGACTTCGCCTCAGGTTCTATGCAAATGCAGCTTCGGAAAAAAACGGAAGCCTACCTTACGGAACGCGGTCAGAGTATGCTCGATCGTGTACTGGGGCCCGGCAATAGCATTGTAAGGGTTTCGGCAGAACATGATTTTGACAGGCTCGTCAGAGAATCGGATATCATTGATCCTGAAAGCCGCATTGTGATCTCAGAGGAGCGACGTTCTGAGCTGGATAGAGACGAATCGTCTCAGCTTGTGCCTATCGATGAGTTCACACCTATCGACCGCCGGGGTGAGTCTGTGGTTACTTCAACCAGAGATAACGAGAGAACAACACAAACCCGGAATTACGAAGTGAACAAAACACGTGAGATTTATGAAAAAACCCAGGGTGAGATCAGGCGTATAACGGCATCAATTTTGGTTAACTACAAGCAGCGGATCGAAATGAATGAGGAGGGCGAGCAAACGTTGATCAGTGAACCCTATTCAGACAGGGAAATTGATGAATTCAGGGAAGTGGTGCGCGTTGCACTGGGTATACAGCCGGGACGTGGCGATGAATTGAGCATTACCCAAATCGAATTTTATGATCCAACAGCCGGCGACCCAAGAAGCTTTTTTGTAGACCAGCCAACCCCATGGAACGACATTATTCGATGGTCTGTGATCCTTATCACATTCCTCCTGATTGCAGCACTGATCTATAACATCAGAAAAATGATGGGCACGCAACAAGCCGGCTTGGTTATGGGCTTGCCTAGGCTAAACATAGAGGAAGTGCCATTAGATGACACAGAAGAAGAAGCAACGCCAAAACTCGAAGACATGAGTGAAGAAGAAGCTGAAGATTTTATCGACAAGAAAATTAGCGGGCAGGCTAGAAAGCAGCTTAAGCAGAAAACCTACGTGATGGAGGAGATAAAAGATTTTGTAGAACTAAAACCGGCAGAAGCCGCACAGGTGATCCGGGCAATGATTAGCGCAGACGAAGATTAACAGGTATAAACTATGGCGGAAGCTGAAGAAGTAAAACAGGAAGCGGCACCCGATGAACTTTCAAATTTAAGCGGGGTCAAAAAAGCAGCAGTCTTCGTGATTACGATTGGATCGAAATCTGCTTCAGAGATGATGAAGTCGCTTAAAGACGAGGAGGTCGAGGATATCATGCTTGAAATCGCGGGTATGAAAAATGTTAAGCCGGAAGTTGTAGACGGCGTCCTCAAAGAATTTTATCGCATGATGGAAGCCAAGAGATATATTCTTGAAGGCGGTTACGACTACGCTCACGAGCTTATTTCGCAGCTTGGGAGTGGAAAGAACACAGAAAAAATGCTGAAAAAGCTTAAAGCGAAAACAGGTAATTCAGTCTTTGATGAATTCCAGGAATCGAAGATTCAGCAAATCGCCGGCTTTATTGAAAATGAGCATCCACAGGTGGCGGCGTTAATCTTTTCTCAGCTAAAAGTGGGTAAGTCTGCAGAAATTCTGAGCCATCTGAATGAGGAAAAGCAGGTTGAAATTATCTACAGGCTGGCATCAATGGATCAGATTTCTCCTGACGTGATTGACGAAATTGAGGAGGTTATTAAAGAACAGATGGGCGGAATTGACAGCATTGGCGACAGGGTGAAAAGTGGAACCGCCACTGTTGCTGAGATCCTTAACGGTGCTGACATGAGTGTAGAGGCGAAGGTTCTGGAAAGTATTGAGCTTCGTGATCCGCAAATGGCAGAAGCCATTAAAGAACAAATGTTCCTGTTCGAAGATATTGTTCATCTCGACGATAAAACCATACAGGTTATCATCAATGAAATGGAGAAAGCAGACCTTGTTATGGGTCTCAAGGGAGTGGATGATGCTATTTCAGCCAGGTTCCTGGATAATATGTCGAACAGGGCTGCGGATATGCTGCGCGAAGACATGGAGGCTCTCGGTCCGGTAGCGCTGAAAGATGTTAATGATGCTCAGCAGCGAATCATCGTGAAAATCAAAAAACTTGAGGATGAAGGGTTGATATCGACGAAAAAAATGGAAGCTGAAGATATCGTGGAGTAACTGTAATGAACCGGAAAGTGCTGGAAAATGACGAGATTAACTGGTTTGGCAGCAATGTATCGCGTCTGAATTATGAAATGATTTTCCGTGAACCGGAAGAAAAGCCAGTGGGGCTGAACGAAGCGGAAATTGAAAAAATACTGCAGGATCGCGACAGTCAGTGGCTCCAGAAACTGAAGAAAGGTCGAGATGAAGCGTATAAGGCAGGATTTAATGACGGACACTCTGCAGGCTGTGAAGCCGCAGGTAAAGAAATTGATTCCAAAACCGCTGCCCTCCGGGATGTAATAGTGAAAGCCCATGAAGAGTGGTCAGAACTCATGAAAACGGTTGAGCCCGGTCTGCTGAATCTCGCTTTCGATATGGCTGAAAAAATTCTAGAAATACCCATAGAAAATGAAAAAATAAGGGAAAAAATGGAGGGCGAGCTGCGTTCACTTCTGCAAAAAGTTGATGAAAATAACAGAATAGAGGTGAGGGTGTCTGAAAGTGATTTCGCATTTGCTGAAGATATTTTCAAAGAATATAGCTCTGAACTGTCTATCCGCCTAAGTGTATGCGATAACTGCCTGCCGGGAGAATTTGAGTTTGAAACAGCGCATGAGTCGGTACTGCACAAGTTCAGAAAGATGTTGAAACAGTTCAAAAATTCCGCAGCGGTTACAGAATGGAGCTGACGGCAGGTGCATCAATATCAACCCGGATTGATCAGATACAGGGAAAATTACAGGGGTTTGGGCCAAAACCACGCCGCTATGGCAAAGTATCTTCGGTGGTGGGCACCATTATAGAGTGTACCGGCCTGGAAGCCAGCGTAGGAGAGATTTACGGGATAAAAACGAGCCGCGATAAGAGTGTAAGTGCAGAGGTTGTCGGCATTAAAGACGACCGAACCCTATTGATGCCTTACGACCGTGTAGACGGTATGAAGGCGGGATGTCTTGTGGAAAGCGTAGGTCAATCACTAACGGTGCCGGTAGGGTACGATCTGCTTGGCAGGGTGGTTGATGCCAACGGCAAACCTATCGACTCGGGCAGTGAAATGTATCTTAACAAGTATCAGCTCGTTCATAACGATCCTCCTCCTCCGCTTGATAGAAATCCAATAGATGAAGTGATGTTTACGGGTGTTCGCGCCATCGATGCGCTCAATACACTGGGCATGGGGCAGCGAATGGGTTTGTTTGCCGGATCGGGTGTGGGAAAGAGTACCCTTTTGGGAATGATAGCAAAGCATTCGTCGGCCGATGTAAATGTAATTGCCCTGATTGGAGAGCGAGGCCGGGAAGTTCAGGAATTTATCCACGATACATTGGGTGTAGAGGGGCTGAAGAAGTCTGTGGTTGTTGCAGTGACGTCCGATATGGCGGCTATGAGCAGGATTAAAGGAGCCTTTACAGCCACTGCCATTGCTGAATTTTTCCGCGATCAAGGAAAAAATGTCCTTTTTATGATGGATTCGGTTACTCGTGTAGCTATGGCCCAGCGAGAAATTGGGCTTGCTTCCGGTGAACCACCAACCACCAAAGGCTACACCCCAAGCGTGTTTACAATGCTTCCAAAACTGCTTGAACGAGCAGGTAAATCGGGACAGGGAAGCATCACGGGACTCTACACCGTACTGGTGGATAATGACGATATGAACGAGCCTATAGCAGATGCGGTAAGATCGATTTTAGATGGCCATATCGTGCTTTCAAGGCGATTAGCGCATAAAAATCACTATCCGGCGATTGATGTATTGGAAAGTATTTCGAGGGTTATGCCAAGGGTTGTGAGTGCCGAGCAGCGAACAATTGCGATGAAGGCCAGAGAGCTTCTTGCAACTTATCGTGAGGCAGAAGATCTGATCAATATCGGAGCTTATGTGAAAGGGTCGAATCCAAAAATTGACGAATCGATCAAAAAAGAACCCGGATTGGAATCATTTTTGATACAGGATATGGAGGAAGCTGATTTCAGTGAAGATCTCTGGCAGCTTCTGCAATCAATTATAAAATAAGTCGCAGGCATCAAATGAAATTCAAGTTTTCACTCGACCCGGTACTCAAGGTTAGAATGCATCAGGAAAAAATGCAGAAGCAAAAGCTCGCCAGGGAAGTGATGAAGCAAAAAGAAATTGACCGGCTGAAATCGGATGCAGAAAACAAACTCGAAGCATTCCTTTCTTCAACCGATGCTAGCCAGGCGGAAAGCGTACAAACCATAAAGAGACACGGCCGACATGTTCTTCAGGTACATGAGGTAGTAAATAGATTAAACGAGGATCTTAAGAAGGCTGAGGAGTCGATAAGCCAGGAACGCACCAAACTGGCTGAAGTTCATAAAAAGCGTCACATTCTCGAGAAAGTGAGAGAATTTGAAGAAGGTGAATTCACACAAAAGGTTTTCAGGCAAGAGCAAAAAACACTCGATGAAATTGCAACACAATTGTTAAGCAGATAAACCCATGAATAAGCAGGCAGTAATAAAATTTGCGGGGCTCTTTGTAGGATCACTGCTGCTTCTAACAGCGGGCTTCTTTTTCGTTTTTCCTTACATCAATGAAGAAAGATACAATGAGATCATGGAAAGCTTTAGCGATGAGGAAGTGATGGAAGCCATGTTTGAGGGTGATCGCAGATTTATTGGGATTGAGTTTAACGAACTATCCGAGCAGCTTGAGAAGCTGAGGAAAGAAAAGAGAACATGGGATTCTCAGTTCGATTCGCTTAATAGCGTAAATAGAAATTTGAGCAGAGAGCTGGAAGAGGTGAAGGAACGAAACGCGGCTATGAGCAGGGATTTGGAAGAAATGGCGGTCAGGGTGGCTGATACTGTAAGTGCGGAAGCTATGCAAGCTTCTGCAAATGAAGCACCCGAAGAGCTGAGCGAGCGACTAAAAAGCCTCTTGAACCTTGATGAAGAAGAACTTGGGCCGATAGTGAATCAGCTTTCCAATGAGCATTTGGTAAGAATCTACAGGACCGGCGGTAATATGCAGCGTGAAAAACTGCTTCGCACGCTGAAACCCGAAAGAGCCGCTGAAATTGTAAGGGAGATTATGTTATGATTCAGAACGTGATAAGCAATGCTGCTAAAAATAGCGCTGGTTTAATCCAAAACGGATCGGAGTCCGGCAAAGAGTTCCTCAAGGATGAGCAGAAAGGATTGTTCGGGGTATTATTTAAGGCGCTAAGCTACGGTGCCGACGAAAGCGATGTCAGCGAAAACAGTACGAACGAAAACAGCACGAGAGAAAGCGCCATCAACGATAACGGAGCCAAAGAATATTCACACACAACACACGCACACACATCAGAAAAACAAGAGAAAATCGCGAGAGAGGAAAACCATGAACCGTCTGCTTCGGAATCCTTGGCTGGTGAGACCTTGGATTCCGGAGTGGCCGGAAATGGTACCCCCAATGAAATTCAAAGTCTGGAGCAGAAACATGAACCCGCAAAGGATGACGCCATTCAGGATGATAAAAGGCCGGAAATTGTACAGCCACCGGTTCAACGCGAGTTGATTAATAGCGAACCGGTTCCTGATTCAGGCGAAATACAGAGCATCAGTTTTGATAGGGATACGAACACTGCTTCATTCGCTCACAGCCATCCACAATCAGAGGGTCCGGAAGATCTGGGGCTGACGAGAACCGACAATCCGGAAAAGGAGGTAAGAAATGCATCGGTTAATGAACCTGTAAGGAAAGATCAGATATCCCGGGGTGCCGTACCCGGCGATGTGCCGAAGATTGATGTGAATCAAAATGTTATAGAAACCGAGGCGGGAAGCAAAGGCGGGAATATGCAGCCCGTAGACCGGCCTTTATCTGCTGCAAAAAACAGCAACCCGTTTTTTAATTTTGGCAAAATCTTTTCAGAGCCTGGATCACCGGTTTCGAGTAGTGCAGATCCTGGAAAAACAGGATCATATACTCCGGGCTCCACCATAGTTGAATCTGAATTGAAGGCCGGGGGTTTGGCATCTTCCAAAATGGATACCGGAAAACTTTCGGAGAAGCTGCAGGACCTTCAGATCCGGCAAGATGGTCCGGCGAAATACGAGTTTAACAATGCAATCATTGAGGAAACTCAGCGTGGCATAGCACTCCGCAACCTGAGAGCAGAGGTGTTAAAGGAAATTCGTCAGTTGTCGGATGAAAGGGCAAGCAAAAACACTGTTAACCCGGATAAATCCACCGACAGGAAGCCTCTGTTATCTCTTCTAAACAGTTCAGATAACCGATTACAGGCACTCATTGCGAATGGTGGGTTTTTTAACCAGCTGCAAATGGGCGAAGCTCAAGCCGATACGGAATTCGCATCGCAGGTCTGGAAAGAATTTATTCCTCTATTGGAGAGCATGGATGATAACCAGTTAAGCGAGCTCTCTTTACAAGCCGTTTCGAGAATGGCATATGCACCGGTTGCAAATTTGTCGGTGCGGAAAACGGTTCTTCCGGGTTTGACACAGGCAGTACAGCAGGCGGTTTCTTCAGGCAAAGCAAACGGCGAAGGCTGGCAGAAGCACAATTTTGTGATGGACGACGGAAAGAAAATCGAGGTCTCGGTACGTCAAACCGACGGAGTTTTGCAATTGAAGCTTGCGTCTTCAAGTCCGGAATTAAACAAGCTGCTGAAGCAGTACCATCTGGAAATACGCGAACATCTCGAAAGGGAATGCAGTGTTTCAATAGATCTGGAGTTTGGAGGAAGCGGAGATGACGCCGGCGCACAGTTTTCCGGCACAAACCCGGACGCTTTTAATAGAGGAGGGGCGGGCCGAAGTTTCGAGAGCGGCTCTGATGGAACCGGAAATACGGATGAAAACGCCCGGGTCACAAATACAGTGCGAAATTTCGGGTATAACCGAATGGAATGGACAGCTTAAATCAACTAAGTCATGAATATACAAAGCATCAACTCATTAACATCGGCTGCTGTAAATCAGCGCGGAAATGAAAATCAGGGAAGGCTCGGGCAGCAGGAATTTTTGCAGCTTCTGGTAGCACAAATGAGAAACCAGGATCCGATTAACCCGCTCGACGGAGCTGAGTTTGCCTCACAGCTTGCCCAGTTTAATTCCGTGGAACAGCTGATTAGCGTAAATGGTGGCATCAGAGAACTGCAGCAAAGCCAGGAGATGATGAGCGCAAGTTTGACCAACTCCATGGCAGCGTCTCTAACCGGCAAAGAGGTGAAGGCGCTCAGCAACCAGATTCATCTGAACGCTGCAGAGCCCGCTGAGATCAAGTTTGAGCTGAATAACTCGGCTACAGAAGTTGAAATAATTATACGAAGCGCAAGCGGAGCCGAAGTGCGCCGGGAAGTTCTTCAGGGCGCACCATCGGGTGAAAATCTCTGGCAGTGGGATGGCCGTAATACACTGGGCGACCGCATGGGAGAAGGCCTCTACACGGTCGAAATCAATGCAAGCAACGATTCTGGCAAGGTAAATTCTCTGATGTTTATTGAGGGAGTTGCCAATAAGGTACGCTATACCGCCAACGGTGTTTACATCTCTGTAAACAATGTGCTTGTGCCAATTGGCGATGTGGAAGAGATCGGTATAAAACTTTCATGATCAACAAGAATATCAATCAACAACAACACAGAAGCGGGACTTTATCGCTTCAGCGGCCATAGCAGTTGCCGCAATCATAAAACAAGGAGCAAGTTATGTCATTAATCAGATCATTAAATTCCGGAGTTAGCGGCCTGAGAGCTTTTCAGACCAAAATGGACGTGATCGGTAACAACATCGCGAATGTAGAAACTGCGGGTTTTAAATCGTCAAGGGTTTCATTTGCAGAAATGATGAACCAGCGTCTTGGGAGAGGCGGCGGCGGTGGAGAGTCTTCTCCTCAGCTAAGCAACCAGGTAGGGCTTGGTGTGCGGGTTGCATCTATCGATCGTGACTTTAGTCAGGGGGCACTGCAAACAACGGGCATCGGAACCGACCTGGCCATCGAAGGCAATGGTTTCTTCGTGGTAAATGAAGATGGGCAAAACCTATTAACCCGTGCCGGTAATTTTGTTTTTAACAAAGACGGATTTATGGTAGATCAGGGCGGAAGATTTGTACAAGGATACAATGCTGACAGAAGCGGTAATATTTTAGGCGGCGGCACAACACAGGCGCTTCGCATCGATTTTGAAAATGCATTGCCACCAAGACAAACTGAAAATGTTAAACTTGCCGGAAATCTGAATTCAAATACGAGTTCGTCGAGGGTATTGCAGGCGCAAAACAGTTTCACGGTTGCAGGTGGCGGACTCGCTACACTGAATACCGAAATTAATAATTTGAGCCAGACGCTGACCGACCTTGAAGCCGGCGATCAGATTGAGTTTGATATAACGCTGAATGACGGCACACAGCAGACAATCAGCTACACATACGGAGCAGGAGATACCCTGCAAAATATTATGGACTCATTTAATTCTCAGCTGGATAGTTCGGAAGGTAACATGAGTTTCGTTGATGGGCTTTTTATTCTCAGATCAGCGCAAATGGGAAATAGTGAACTCAGCATCAATAGCATAAGTGTGAACGGTGCCGGTGCCGTAAACTTCCCGGGTTTTCAGACGCTGCAGGATGGCGTAACGAATACGCAAACCATGAGTACATCGGTGTATGACGATCTCGGCAATGCACACTCACTAATTCTCGAGTTTACCCAAACCGGAGCGGGGCAGTGGGAGTACAGCGCCAGATTTGTAGATGGTCAGGAAATCGTAGGCGGCGGAACGGGAACCGTAGAATTCGATGAACTGGGACAGCTGGTTTCAGACAGCGCTTTCAACATCACGTTTGAACCCGGAAATGGTGCCGGAACCGCAAGTTTTGAAGTGGAACTGGGCGACCAGGCTCGCGGCACGCAGTTTACCCAATATGCCGGAATCAACTCCGCCAAGATCATAAATCAGGATGGTTACGCCCAGGGCTCTCTCGTTGATATCAATATCGACGGAGACGGCCGTATTCAAGGTGTTTATGACAATGGTAAAAACATGGTGTTGGGACAGCTTGCAATGGCACAGGTACAGAATCAAAATGGCCTCGAGATGGTTGGCGGAGGACTGTTTATGAGTACGTCGGCAGCAGGTGAGACATTTTTTGATACGGCTGAAAACTTTGCCGGATCGAGTATCAATGCCGGGGTTTTAGAAGGTTCGAATGTGGATCTTGCTAAAGAGTTTACCGAAATGATAACATCGCAGCGGGCATACCAGTCGAATGCCCGGGTAATCAGCACCTCGGATGAGATGCTTATGGAAGCTGTTAACCTCAAGCGATAAAGGAATAGGTAAAGTAGCTTTTAACGTTAATGTGACCAACAGATAAAGGGGCGTACTTCGTCTCTGCCTAACAAATGAAGAGAAGCCGCCGTGAATATCCACAGGATAATCCGGCGGCTTTTTTATTGGGTA
>SL_3KL_010_SEDDRAFT_10000856_pt1 | contig 26721 bp, 20 predicted proteins | sample SodLakKL_010_SED_2_FD_10381 | JGI IMG/M metagenome (IMG submission 10381) | reverse complement strand
GTTCTTCAAAGCCTGCCGAAAAAAAGTTGGCAGGGCACGGCCGTCTTTCAGCCGCATTCGCGAGCCGTAGGTGTTGAAAATTCGAACAATCCGCGTATCAATCCCGTGATAACGATGGTAAGCCATGGTCATCGCTTCGGCAAACCGTTTGGCTTCGTCATAAACACCACGAAGCCCGGTCGGGTTTACATTGCCCCAGTAGGTTTCTTTTTGGGGATGTTCCAGCGGATCGCCATAAACCTCACTGGTGGATGCCAGCAGAAATTTTGCCTTTTTAGCACGTGCCAGACCAAGTGATTTATGCGTTCCGAGAGAACCCACTTTCAGGGTTTGAATGGGCATCTCAAGATAGTCGATGGGTGAAGCGGGCGAGGCAAAATGCAAAATCAGGTCCAGAGGGCCATCAACATCCAGGTAATTGGTAACATCATAATCGATAAATGTAAACCGTTCATTCCCTTCCAGATGCTGAATATTGCTGAATGCCCCGGTAATCAGGTTATCCATGCAGAGCACATTCCAGCCTTCACGATAAAACCGGTCACACAGGTGTGAACCCAAAAAACCTGCCCCGCCGGTAATTAAAACACGGTTTCCCAATTTTTTACGGTTAGTTAAAATTCAGGCAAAAACTACACAGTTGCCATTTTCGATTTATGCACATTTACACTGGGGCGCCCCACGCTGATGTAAATCAAACCGGACTCTTCAGCACGTTTGAGGTCGTAGAGATTGCGGCCGTCAAAAATAACCGGTTCTTTCATTACTTTCGCAAAACGATCCATTACCGGCCGCCTGAACTCATTCCACTCCGTACAGATAACAAGAGCATCCACGCCTTCTATTACGGAATCGCGGTCATTCATAAATTCCATATTGGCCAGGGTCACATCAGAAGCTGCATCCTGAAAAGTTTTTATGGCTTCAGGGTCATAAGCTTTCATTTTCACTCCCAGCTTTGCAAGCTGCTCTGTGATGTAGAGCGAGGGTGCCTCACGAATGTCGTCCGTTTCCGGTTTAAATGAAAGCCCCCAGATACCCACTGTTTTTCCCTGTAAATTTCCGTTGTAGAACAGTTTCATTTTTTCAACGATGGAGAGCTTCTGCGATTCATTAACCTTCATCACCGAGTCAAGAATTCTAAAATTGTAGCCATATTCATCTGCGGTGTGGTGTATGGCCTGAACATCTTTCGGGAAGCAGCTTCCGCCATAACCAATTCCGGCAAAAAGAAAACGTTTTCCAATTCGCGAATCAGTCCCGATTCCGATGCGTACATTATCAACATCGGCGCCAACCCGTTCACAGATATTGGCAATTTCGTTCATAAAGGTGATTTTTGTTGCCAGCATGGCATTCGCTGCATATTTGGTCAGCTCAGAACTCCGCTCATCCATAATGATAATTGGGTTTCCGCTGCGCACAAACGGTTCATAGAGTGCGGTCATAGCTTCGGCAGCCCGTTCGCTGCGGGTACCAACAACCACACGTTCCGGCTTCATAAAATCTTCTACTGCGGCGCCTTCCCTCAAAAATTCAGGGTTTGAGACTACATCAAATTCGGCATCGGTTTTGGATGCAATTTTTTCACGGACTTTATCAGCCGTACCCACCGGCACCGTGCTTTTGTTTACAATAATTTTGTAGCCGGGATACTCATTAAAAAGTTCGCCAAGTTTATCAGCCACACTCAGCACAAAACTCAGGTCGGCCTGGCCATTGGCGCCTGGCGGAGTTGGAAGGCATAAAAACAAAGTTTCCGATTCACGAAATGTCTTTTCCAGGTCGGTTGTGAAAGTGAGCCTCTTTTCTCTTAAAGCCCGTTCAAACACCCGGTTTAATCCCGGTTCGTAAATTGGCACTTCCCCTTTTTTCATCCGTTCTACTTTATCGGCGTCTATATCGAGGCAAATCACATCGTTGCCGCTGTCGGCGAAACAAGTGCCTGTTACCAGTCCCACATATCCTGTTCCAATTACTCCAATTTTCATATTTTTATCGCTCTATGTTAAGTATTTCAAGTTCCAATTTTCCTGCAGGAACTTTCACTGAAAACGATTCTCCGACCTCTCTTCCTAAAATAGCCTTGCCAATGGGCGAATCAACCGAAATTTTCCCCTGTTTAAAATCGGCTTCATCTTTCGAGACGAGAGTATATTTCATCTCTTTATCTACATTTTTGTTATGTATGGTTACGGTAGACAATACATAGGCTTTTGAAGTATCCATGCTTTTTTCATCGATGATGGTAGCCTTGGCGAGTGTATTTTCGAGTTCGGCAATTCGTTTCTCAAGATGTCCCTGTGCTTCTTTTGCTGCATCATATTCGGCATTTTCGCTCAGATCGCCTTTCGATCTGGCTTCTGAAATTTCTTCAGCAATTTTTTTCCTTCCTTCAGTTTTTAATTCTCTTAACTCCTTCTCCAGCTTCTCGTAGCCTTCCTTTGAAAGATAGTTCTTTTTCATGTTTGATTGGGGTTATTCTTTGTTTTAAATAGAAAAAGCAGTAATCCGTTTACTGCTATTTTATCGCAATGTTCATAATTGTTTTACAATCCTTAAAAATATGATGATCTGCACTGTTTCCCAACCTCTTTTTATTCAGGATTTTTCACAGACATAGAAATGATTAAACGATTGAATCTCTTCAGGCATGGGGTAGTGCTCACAATAATTTTGCGGGTTGGTGCCAAGACTTCCGAAGTCCTATAGGTTTTATAAATTAGATCGTTCATTTTTTTGTCAATACTTGCGGAAATATCGATGAATACTTCGGAAGTCTAAGCATTCTGTTAAAGAAAAAACACTTTTATGACCTGCTTCAGTAATCCGTTTATAAATACTGCGATTAATTTCTGAACAAATCCCCCACAAAAATCAGTGCTTTTTCGAGTGAATCGCGCCAGTATTCCCAGGTATGGCCGCCGTCTCTAACCCTGAATTCGAACGGTACATTTTTGCTGTTCATAATGCTGACCAAATTCATATTCTCTTCCAGCAGAAAATCATCATCACCACAATCGATAAAAATTCTGGGCAGCGGAACTTCCCCTTCCATGTTGGAAAACATCGGGCCTGATTGCGGCTCAACCGGGTTCATAGCCCGGAACATCTCCTGAATGGAGTGTTCCTTGTAATTCTCGGGATATCCATCGGCGTTATATGGTCCCCAGGTCCGTTTGTGAAAATCCCGTTCCCATTCGCTTCGCTCTTCTTCGGGCATAGACTCCACTTCAAGAAATGCAGAGCTCATTGCATAAATCGCACCAAATTTCTCTTTGTATTTTACCCCGTGATACATCGCACCATACCCTCCCATCGACAGGCCCGCAATAGCACGGGTGTTTCTCTGGTCAATGATCCGGTAACGGCTCTCCACTTCAGGTATAAATTCTTCGTGGAAAAAATCTTCCCATCTTATTGACCCGTCGTAATTGTTAATGTAAAAAGCATCGTACAGTCCGTCTGGCATGATGATGATCATTTCCGGTGCATCTCCATTTTTCATTGCATTGCCTGCGATCCGGTGAACCTCACCCCAGTTAATCCAGCCGCTGAAGTCGTCGGTCATTCCGTGAAGCAGATAGAGCACCGGGTAATCCCTGTTGGAGGTGTGATAACTTTCCGGCAGGTAGACGGAATATGGCATCTCCCGATCCAGAATTTCGCTCTCCACAGTGTTTGTATTATCTACAGTGCCAATTTGTGCTTTGGCTTGAAGTGCTGCCATTAAAAAGAGAAGGCCTAAAAAAGCAGGTAATTTAAAATTCATGATAAATCCGGTTAGACTTTAATATTTTACTATTATATTTTATTGTTACACTATTAAACAATGATAAAGCTTTTAGTTCTACATCACAAATTCTTTGTTATCTGTACCGTTTTTGATACGGTTCAATAAATTGATTTTTATAATGAAACAGCAAAAAAAATCTATCCGGACCGAAATTTTTGACTGGAATCAATACTTACCCGGTATTTCTATTGATTGCGCAATTTTTGGATATCATGAAAAAGAACTGAAAATCCTGATTCTTGAATACAGGAAATCGGGGATTTTTGCACTGCCGGGTGGTTTCATCAGAAAAAACGAGTCACTTGATGCTGCCGCTAAACGTGTTTTACAAGAGCGTACCGGGCTTGATAATATTTATCTGAATCAATTTCATACATTCGGCAGCCTGGAACGGGACAATCCCGAACCCATGAGGACAGTTTTGGAAAAAAATGACATACCTGCACCCGATCATCATTTTCTGTTGCAGCGATTCATATCTGTGAGCTATCTCGCCCTGGTTGATTTTAAAAAAGTGGAACCGGAACCCGATTTTTTCTCTGACAGTTGTCTTTGGTATGATGTAAATGATCTACCCACACTGATGCTCGACCACGGACAAATCGTTCAAACTGCGCTCAGATATCTTCGGTCAAACATCAACAACCAGGTGATTGGCCAGAATTTGCTGGACGAAACGTTTACCATGGGCGAACTGCAAAAGCTGCATGAAACCATTTTGGGAGAGAATCTGCACCGCACCGGATTTCACAGAAAAATGATGCTTTCTGACAGGCTTGAGCGTCTTGGGAAGAAAAAGACCGGGAAAGCACACCGTGCTCCATTTATATACAGATTTAAGAAGCAATCGTAAATTCAATCAGGCTTTTGCCACTGTAATAATTCCCGATTGCATATCCTGGCTAGTGCAAACGGTGCGTGCGAGTTCGAATGTTGTGGCCCCGGTGGTGAAAACATCATCAACGATAATTGGGAACCGCCCTGTGAGAGTCTCAGGTGCTTTCAGTAAAAACGCATCCCGCAAATTTTCGGCACGCTGGGCACTGTTCAATCCGGTTTGGGTTTGGGTTTTCTTTTGCCGGATAATTTGCTTCTGATCAATTACTTGCCATTTAGTATGCTGTGCCATTCCGATAGCCATGGCATTTGCCTGATTATATCCCCTCTTTTTCAATTTTGATTTATGCAGCGGAACCGGGATTAAAACAGGATCATTTATTCGTAGATTTTCCAACAAAACTTCATCCGCTTTTTCAAGAAAGCGCCTTGCCAGCAGCCTGCCGAGTTCCACTCCCACTTCTCTCAGATAATTATATTTCAAATTGTGGAGCAGGTCCTGCAGATATCCTCCTTTATCAAAATGCCACATCGAAAACACAAAATGTACCTGTTCAGGTAAAATCTCCGAATCGAAACCGGAAACTTCCTGAAATCTTCTGCCTGCACACCAGTTGCAAATGTATCGGTTTTTTCCGGGAGCTGATGCACCACAACAGGCACAAGTAACCGGAAATGCAATATCGCTCAGAGAGTTTGCGTATTTTTTTATCATTCTCATATCTGCACTTACAAATTAATTAATTTCGTTTTTTAATTTCTTTTATCAGGCATTTTAAATAAAAGTACAGCCAACCATTCAATCTTGTAAATAAATATCTTATTTTAAAATATTCTGTTACATTTTTCATCTGCATGATTTCAAATCCTGTGTTTCTGCTCAAAAACATAGACCCAACCAAAAGTAAAACTGTTTGATTTATCAGATACAATGAAAATAGCAGAAACGATTAATCCATTAAATTTCAGTAATATATATGCCTTCAATTGGTAAGGATTTAGCAAAGATTCGAACGCATTTTGGATACAGCGTGCACGATTTACAGCAGGCTACCAAAATTCCGGTAAGCACAATTCAAACTATCGAAGATAATTCCATTTTTACTAAATCTTCAGAGAGTCCTACCTATATCAGGAGTTTTGTAAGGAGTTATGGGAAAGCGCTTAAAATTAATGATGATATCATGATTAAAGCGCTTGATCAGCAGGAGGCGGGTAATTATAACCATTTATTGTTACAGCAGTTTCCGGCATTAACCTCTCAGCGCCAGCCTCAAGATCCACAAGAGCCGGATCAGCCCTCAACTGAAGAAAAAGATATTTTTAGTGCTGCTGATCCGGATAAAACGAAAGAACCCGATGAGAAAGAAGAACCAAGCACTGATTCTCATCAAACAGATGAACTAAAAAGAGAAGAATCAGATATTCCCGAAAAAGAAGATAAAGGCGTGGAGGATGAAACTTCAGATCAAAACAAAGCAACCGATTCAGAAAATAAACATATAAAAGTAGAACCCCCGGATACTGAAGATACTCAAACAGTAAAACGCGTTGACTGGGCCGACATGGGTAAAAAAATTCATGATGAAAAGAAAACCAGATCCGGCTGGATATTTGGCCTCATTCTGCTCATTTCGGTTGGGGCAGCCGCTGGGTATTTTCTTATTCAGAACGGTTTTTTTGATTTCACAGCCGGCGAAACTGAAACTGAAGAAACACAGGCCACAGAGGGCGGTATCACCCTCGACATTGAACCGCCGGAACCTGAAATGGATGAACAGCAGCCAACCGAAGCCATTACTGAATTGGACAATGTGTTATATATCACTGTTTATGCCGCGCACGATGTACTCTCTCCCGTAAGAGTCTGGAGCGACCTGAAACCCCGAATGGACCCCTACTGGATTGAACATGGAGTTGGGTTAAATTTTGAATTTCAGGACACCATCCGCATCCGGGGTTATTACGAAAATTCACTCCTGTTTATGAACGGCCATTTGATCGAAAATGCCTACAATGAATATTACAACCCGGAAGAAGACTACATCGAACTGACAAGAAGCATATTTACAGCCGATCCCAGATGGGTAACTTCCGTCTCTTTTGAAATACCCGAAGGTGTGGCACAACCCGACAGTATTGCCGACCGTCCCTCGTTTTAATCAACCATATTCAGCTATAAAATGGACAAAACTGCTGCCGAAAAAAGGGTTGATGAACTGCGTGATTTATTAAACCGGGCCAACAGAGCTTACTACGAAGACGCCCGCCCCTTCATCAGCGACAGGGAGTTTGATGATGCTCTCGATGAACTGAACCGCCTCGAGCACGAATTTGATCTTGAAACACCAGACTCACCCACCCAGCGCGTTGGCGGAACACCATCAAGTACATTCCCCGATGTGCGGCATCCGCAGGCCATGCTCAGCCTCGATAACACCTACAACGAAGACGAACTGCGCGATTTTGACCGTCGGGTTACCGATATTCTGGGCCACACCGATTTTACCTATGCCGCGGAGCTGAAGTTTGACGGGACCTCACTCCGGCTGAGGTACGAGAGCGGTGAACTTATTTTAGGCGCCACACGCGGCGACGGAGAAACCGGTGATGATATCACACAAAATATCAAAACTATACGAAATATCCCGCTCACCCTAAGAAACAGTCCGCCTGAAGTTCTCGAAATTCGCGGGGAAGCTTATATGGAAAAAGAGGCCTTTATGCGGCTGAACGAATACAGGGAAGAACAGGGATTACCCACATTTGCCAATCCCAGAAATTCAACGGCGGGGTCTTTAAAAATGCAGGATGCCAGGGAAGTTGCCCGCAGGCCCATTAAGTTTTTCGCATTCGATCTGATACTCGAATCCACTGATCCGGACAGAACCCACCAGCAAAAGATAGAATGGCTGAAAAAATACGGATTCCCCGTGTGTGAGCATTTTGCGGTTTGTGAAGACATCGGCCAGGTACTCAAAATCATCGAAAAGTGGGATGATCTGCGCCACGAGTTACCCTACGAAACCGATGGTGTGGTTGTTAAAGTAAACGAAGAGCGATACTACGAAGAACTCGGAACCACTTCAAAGTTTCCGCGCTGGGCAATCGCATTTAAGTTTGAGGCTGAACAGGCCACCACCCTGCTCGAATCCATTACTCTTCAGGTTGGCAGGCTGGGCAAAATCACTCCGGTTGCGGAATTGAAACCGGTGCTGCTGGCCGGTACCACAGTTAAACGGGCTTCTTTACACAACGAAGACGAAATTTTGCGCAAAGATATTCGCCCGGGTGATATGGTTATTGTTGAGAAAGCCGGAGAAATTATACCGCAGGTTATCAGTGTGGTAAATCCCGACAGGGAAGGCCGCAGTGCCCCATTTTCGATGCCATCAAACTGTCCGGCATGCAGCGAAAAACTGGTTAAACTGGATGAAGAAGTTGCCTGGCGCTGTATCAATCCGGAATGCCCGCCGCAGGTTCGTGAACGTGTTGCCCATTTTGCATCCCGCGATGCGATGGACATTGACGGGCTGGGCGAAGCGATTGTTGATCAGTTAATCAACGAGGGACTGATAAAAACGTATGCCGATCTCTACAGCCTCAAAAAAGAAGATCTGGTACCTCTTGAAAGAATGGGCGAAAAAAGTGCTCAGAATCTCATTGATGCGGTTGAAAAAAGTAAACAGCAAACCCTGGACCGAATAATCTACGCTCTCGGAATTCGTTTTGTTGGAAGGACGGTTGCAAAAGATATTGCCGGCAATTTTAAAACGGTTGACGCAATCATGCAGGCTGATGAAGAAACAATGATTCAAGTTGACTCCATCGGGCCTAAAATTGCTGAATCTGTCCGGACTTTTTTCGATAACCAAAAGAATCTGAATATCATAAATCAATTACGCGAAGCCGGTTTGCGTTTTGAGTATCAACAAACCGAAAACCTTTCTGCAAAACTGGATGGGAAAAAAATAGTTTTAACCGGAACTCTGCCCACATTTACCCGGAAAGAGGCGAAAGAAGTCATTGAAAAACACGGTGGCTCAGTAACATCATCCGTCAGCAAAAATACGGATTATGTGCTGGCAGGTGAATCTCCCGGAAGCAAATACAACAAAGCTCAAAAGCTTGACATACCCATTCTGAACGAAGAACAATTCAGGCAGCTCATAAATGAATAATGAATACAAACAGGGAGGGATTTAAATCATACCTCTTTTTTATATGAAGATCCATTGTTATACTTTCAAGTGCTAAAGTTGATTATTAGCAAAACAGCATTTATGCAATTTTAATTATGAGTATTCTTAAAAAACTCGGTTTGGGGCAAAAGAAAGTGGAAAAAGCCCCGGGATTTGGTTCCAGCAAGCATAGGGAGCAGCTAAAACTCAGCAAGAAGAAAGCCAAATACATCCGGCCGGTTATTGTTATTGTCTTTTTAGGGTTGATTTTAGCAACACTGCCTCAAACTACTTTCCAGCCGGTAGCAAGCTACTCGGTTGGAGAACCCTGGCGTGCTGATGATTTAACAGCTCCTTTTACCTTCTCAATCCAGAAAACTGCCGATGAAATACAGGAAGAAAGAGCTGAGATACGCCGGCAAACCGCTCCCATTTTTCACATCGACACCAGGGCAGATGTTTTCATTGAAGCACGCCTCGATTCAGTTTACAGAAGCATACAACCTGTGCTGGACAGTTACGTGCAATGGCAAAGAGCTCTTGAGCAGGATGAACCAACTGCCGAGAGCGACAGCCTTCGTTTTGAAGAAGAGAAAAGTGTTGTTGATGTGGAATTTGACAGTGCCGCATGGGAAATTCTGCTTGAAAACTACAGGACAACCCGTATGGATAATTTGCCGGAAGACCAGTCAATAATATTTGAGGTACGCAACCGGCTCAATACCATTATATCCAACCTGCTGAGTGATGGCGTAATTGACCAGAGCAAAGATGATATCGAGCACAATGAAATTACAATTCGCGATCTCAGGCGGCTAACCGAGCGTACCATAAGCCTGAACAACGTTTATGATCCGAACGAAGCAAGTGATTTTGTCCGCCTTCAATTAAACAGGCATTTCAGGCCGGCTGTAGCACAGGCTGCACATCAGCTCTTTAACAGGGTTATGCTGCCGAACTATATTTACAGCGAATCCGATACCGAAGCCCTCCTGGAACAGAACCTTGCCAATATTTCAACAACAAAAGGCGCTGTGGATCAAGGTGAAATTATAATCCGGCGGGGTGATATTGTTACTCCCGATACTGCTAACAAACTCAGAAGCCTGGCAGAAGCTCGTGCACTCACTGCTACAGAAATGGAACGCTGGCTGCGCTATTTTGGAGAAGCTCTGGTAATTATCATCGCCACGCTGATGTTCTTTTTCTATCTTTATCTGTACAGAAAAGTGATTTTCGACCGTCCGATGATGTTTTTACTGGTATTTTTGGTATTGGGAATTGTTGCACTTGCCAGCGCCCTTGTGTACCCGTTCGAAGGTGTGAACAGTTACATCGTTCCCATTGCCATAGCTCCCATTATTTTGACCATCATTTTTGATTCGCGTGTAGGATTGATGGCAACAGTTACACTGGCTATCATAACCGGGTTGATCCACGACTATCATTTTGAATACACCGTGGCAACGATTGCAGCCTGCAGCTTCGGGGTCTACTCCGTGCGCGACATCAAAAAAAGATCACAATTTTTCTTTGTCACACCCGGTGTGGTATTTGTAACCTATTTGCTTGTCATTTCCGGCTTTGCACTTGCACGTTTCTCAGGCTGGGAAGGATTTTTTGAGGATATGTTTTTCATCGCTGTAAACTCTGTTTTTATCCTCTTTACCTATCCGCTGATTTTGCTCTTTGAAAAAGTATTCAAAATCACCACAGATTTCACGCTGCTCGAGCTTGCCGATACCAATCTTCCTGTAATAAAAGAATTGATGAGAAAGGCACCCGGAACGTTCCATCACAGCCTGCAGGTGGCCAACCTCTCCGAATCGGCCGCATCAGACATTGGCGCCAACTCACTGTTATGCCGTGTGGGTGCCATGTACCATGATATTGGAAAAATGGTGAAACCATCCTATTTCATCGAAAATCAAAATAAATCGAATGAACATGACAAGCTGAAACCCAGAATGAGTGCGCTGGTGATCAAGGCTCATGTTAGCGAAGGCGTAAAAATTGCCCGCGAACACAATCTTCCCGAGGTGGTTATCGATTTCATAAAAACCCACCATGGCACCTCGCTGATCCGCTATTTCCATAAAAAAGCACAGGAAAAAACCGACGATATTCAGGAAGAAGATTTTCGCTACGACGGCCCTATTCCTTTCACCAAAGAACAGGGAATCCTGATGCTGGCCGACAGCATTGAAGCAGCATGCCGTTCTATGAAAGATACCACCTACAGCAAGCTGGAAAACATGGTGAACCGAATTGTAGAAAGCAACGTTAACGATGGCCAGCTCAGCAATTGTCCGCTTACATTCCAGCAGATTCAGATTATCAAGCGTTCGTTTCTTGGAATACTGAAGGGAGTTTACCACAGCCGCATCGAATACCCGGAGGATGAAAAACAAGACCAATCTGAACCTGAAATTGATGCCCCCGAATCTGAAGAGCAGGATGAAGAATTAGAAAAAAGTTAATGATGGCAGCTTTCGAATCAGAACTGAAACGATATCTTCAGTTTGTGAAACTCGAAAAGGGATTGTCTGAAAACTCGGTTCTCTCCTATAAAAACGATCTCGAACGCTATCTGAAATTTGTTACCCGCGATTTAAAAATCAATTCACTGGGCGGTGTTTCCGTAAACCATATCGAAAATTTTTTGATTGAACTGACCGATATTGGGCTTTCTGTGAGCACTATTGCAAGAAATATCTCAAGCATCCGCAGTTTTCACGAATTTGCTGTTGCCGAAAATCTGGCCGAAGCCAATCCCGCCGAGCTCGTTGATCTGCCCCAAAAAGCACGCAAACTTCCCGAAGTCTTATCAGCCGCTGAGGTTGAAAAAATAATTGACCAGGCAGACCGTACAAATCATGCCGGAATTCGCGATGCCGCTATCCTCGAAACACTGTATGCCAGCGGAATGCGTGTGAGCGAGCTGACCGGCCTTGAAATGAATCAGCTATATTTTGAAATCGGATTTATCCGTGTGATAGGCAAAGGAAACAAAGAGCGCCTGGTGCCGGTCGGAGAATTAGCACAAAGCTCGATTGAACACTATCTTGAAGCGGCTCGAAATAAATTTTTGAAGCCTGAAAAGCCGGAAAAAAGCAAAAATAAGGTGTTTCTTAACCAGCGCGGAGGACCACTGAGCCGGATGAGTATCTGGAATATTGTGAACAAGTATGCACAAAAAGCCTGCATCAAAAAAAATGTATATCCGCACATTTTCCGCCATTCTTTTGCCACTCATCTGCTGGAAGGTGGCGCCGATCTTCGGGCTGTTCAGGAGATGCTCGGGCACACATCCATCATTACCACCGAAATTTACACCCACGTAGACCGGACACTACTTCACCAGATTCACAAGGAATTTCACCCAAGAGGCTGATTTTAATTTTTCACGATACTGCAGGTTAGAACGGTACAGGCACCCACGCGCTGGTTTCGAAAATATCGATCAAATAAAACAGTACGATTAAAAACGTTCCCATTACAATGGCAGCGGCCGGCGGATCGAAGTGGGTATCTGCGTGTGCATAGAAAATCCGCTGAATCAATTCACCAAAAACAGCGGCAATCAGTCCAAAAAGTGCACCGATCAGGAGCATTCCGCCGAGTGCCTGTCCCGTAACATCACCTCCGGTTGCCGCTACTATAGACGTACTTGCAATCAGCGACATGTGGTGGGTAACGGGTATTCGCTCAACCCCAAGATTTAAAAAGAATAATGAGGCTGCACTAATCCCAAAAGGCAGAAACACACTTCCTGTTTCGTAGGTAATGTAAGCTGCAAGAATACCTACCACTACCCCAAGAGTAACCACATCCAGCCATTTGTACTGATGCCCCAGCCAGGGTTCAACCAGCAGGCGTTCTGATTTTTTACTTTTCTTCTCAGCCCGTTTGAACGGCTTCATATTCAGCCTGCCTTTTTTGGCTTTTCCAAGCAGGGGGTATTTAAAAATAAGCCTGTGAGCAACGGCAGAAAGTACAACACCAACAGCAATCGGGTCCCATGGCAATGAAAATGCAACTGAGATTGTGGTGATCCAGTATCCCAGAATTCCGAACAAACCACCCACAATAAGCACATCGGGTTTGCCTCCGAAGGCAAAAATAATATTTTTAGCCTCTCCGTAGGGAAAACCGGTGTTCATATATCCTTTTTTAGCAGCATAGGCTGAGGCTGCAGCCCCGGCTGCAAAACTGATATGAGGACCGAAAACTGGGCCAAAAGCAATTTGTGATGTGATAGCAGCAGAGTTGAGTGTGTCGGGATCTACGCCCATCAATCCGGATAGATCGCCGCTTAAAATTCTCACTCCTTCACCCACAATCACAAAAAAGCCGGTGAAAACAAAAGCCGGAAGTGCACCGATTGCCGCTCCAAAAGCACCGCCTGCAAAAGCTGCAAGAATCATTCCAAGCCACCATAATTCTGATAATTCTGCCATATGTCCCCTGTTTGTTAGCTGAAAATTTTTAGTTCATCAGCAAAGATAATAGCAGAAATTATTGTAAAAATGCAATCAACATTTCAGTCTGGCTTATCGGACGGAAAGATATCCGCCGGGTTCACCATTTTTGGAAAGCACAATTTGCCAAAGCTGATTTCTTCTTGCACGAAATGAGCCCGCACAGGAGAGCAGATAATACTTCCACATTCTGTAGAATTTATCATCGTAAAGAGATTTTAAGTGATCCCAGGCTTTATCAAAGTTTTGGAACCATGCCATCAGTGTTTTATCGTAGTCGGCGCCGAAATTGTGCCAGTCTTCCATCACAAAATATTTTTCGATAGCTGCTCCAATTTGTTTGATGGACGGAATCATTCCGTTTGGAAAGATATACTTATTGATCCAGCGGTCGGTTGCAATTCTTGTTTCATTTCCGCCAATGGTATGCAGCAGAAACAGGCCATCGTCTTTAAGCTGCCGGTGAACCACCTTCATAAAAGTCTTGTAATTCCTGGATCCCACATGCTCAAACATCCCAACTGAGGCGACACGGTCGAACTGTTTTCCTTTACCAAGAAGTTCACCGGCTTCCAGGGACCTGTAATCCTTCAAATGAAACTCCGCATTCAATCCCCTGCAAAGTTCCTCTGACATTTCTGCCTGCTCCCGGGATACCGTTATTCCCACAGTTTTCACATCATACCGCTCGGCCGCACATTTGCAGAGGCTGCCCCAACCGCTGCCGATGTCGAGCAAGGTCATTCCCGGTTTAAGCTTCAGCTTTTGGCAGATCAGATCCAGTTTTGCTTCCTGCGATTCATCAAGAGTTGAAGCATTTTTCCAGTAACCACAGGAATAGGCCATTCTTTTGTCCAGCATGGCTTTGAAGAGCGTATTTCCCAAATCGTAATGCTTTTCGCCGATCTCAAATGCTTTTGATCTGCGCCCTGCATTAAAAATTGTTGCATACAGAACGTGGGGTATCAGCCGCCAGTTTCGGGCTTTTTCATCCAGTGAAGCACGCATTACACGGTAAAAAAACTGATCCAGTTTACGAGCGTCCCACCAGCCGGCCATGTATGCTTCACCCAGGCCAAGCGAACCTCGTTTAAGCACCTCTTTGTATAATGCAGGATTTTTTACCTGCATGTCAGCTTCTCCCTCTCCGTTGATTTTTATTCCGGCGGTTTCTAACAAAGACTGGATGATGTTTTCCATGCGATTCATAATTCCAATGGTTTTTGAATTGCATATACTGCAAGCATAGTGATGCACCACTAACCTGCTCTTTATAAAATGTAACGGTTTCAGATAAACCGCAATAGCCTGAAGCGATCCTGAATAAAAAACTTAATTGAAAAATAATTTCAACAGCACGTTTCCAGTAATTCAACAGAGAGGGTGGAAAGCATAGAAGTCAATTCTCTGATTCCTTCCGGATTTAGGCAATAGCAGGTTTTCACCCCTTCAACTTCTCCGGTAATCAATCCTGCTTTTTTCAGGGCTTTCAGGTGCTGCGAAACCGTTGATTGTGCAAGTGGAAGCTGATCGCTGATATCTCCGCAGATACAGGTCTTTTTTTCGGCAAGAATCTTTAAAATCGCAATTCGGGCCGGATGGCCAATGGCTTTGGCAATTTCCGCTGAGCGAACCAGCTCAGGATTTTTAATATCCAGTTTTTGAATGGTTGATTTCATATTAATCGTTTATTTACGATAAAATACGAGTACAATTGATTTAAAGAAAGTTTTTTACTCAAGTAGTTACCTCATTTTTCAAATCATTGCCCTTACGATTATCTTCATTCTTTTGTCTTGATACAAAAGAATCAAAAAATCAAGCCCCGACAGCGGTCGGGGTTGACGGCGGGCTTTTCATCAACGCAGCACCATTTGCACCGCAGGTATCCCGTTGGGGAATGGTCCATTACGCTCACAGATGGTAATCAACACTTTTGGCCGGTAACAAATGCTGCCACAGCGTCGCTGAAAACACCCTGTTCCCGCCAACCAATTCAAGGCCAGTTAATAGTCGCAAATAATCTTATCCACTTATAAATATTTGTAATTTATATAATTACAATGATTTATTTGATAAAATGACATAATATTGTGATAACTTCTGTTTTTACACCAGATATTATCACAATACTTACAGCAACCTCATTATCGGCATTTTTGAGAGCAGCCCGATTCCCAGCCGTTCCAGAAAATTCATTCCCGGTTCGCTGTGATGATAAATTTTCCCACCATTTCTTTCTTCCAGCCAGACAATGTTGTTATTTTCATTGAGCTGCAAACGGTAGGAAGATTCAGGTACATCATTCTCAAATACGGCAGATGCCTGTTGTGCAAGTTTGCTGCTTTTTATCACAAAACCCATTTCAGTGTTGTATTGTGCTGAACGGGGATCAAAATTGAGCGAGCCGATAAAAATCAGCGAACGGTCTACCGAAAAAGTTTTGGCATGAAGGCTGGCGGATGCATTCCCGGTTAGCCCCCGGTCTTTAAATTTTGCACCTTTCCGTCTTCTCTTCAACTCAAACATGTTCACACCAGCTTTCAGAAGTTCTTTGCGGTAGCGGATATATCCGGCATGGACTACCGCCACATCGGTAGCTTCATAGGCATTGGTAAGAATGGATACATTTTTTACCTGATCTGCAATTTCTTTGAAGAATTTCACCCCTTCACCCGACGGCACCAGGTAGGGCGAAACCAGCAGCAGTTCCTCCTCCGGGTGTTGCAAAATATTGGCAAGCTGTTGTGGTAAAAGTGCATCCTCGGGAGCCAGCCCGAGTCCCTTGCCGGGATCATCACTCACCATTTTTATTTCCGTCCACTCAAACGGCAATTTTCCATTCAGAAGTTTGTGAACAAATTCAGATTTCCTGATGGCTTCCACAAATTCATCTGAATCGGGATTATTCTCTATGATCCGAATCGACTCTGAAAGCTGACGGAACGAGGCGGGTTTGGTTGCCGAAAGCACAATATCAACCGGGTAGGATGACCTGCTGTCCCAATATCTCTCGAAATCATCGGATACATCATCCACAACCGGGCCGATTACCAGCACGTCCAGGTCCACAAACTGAAAATCGTTGGCCGCCCCGAAGTACTGGTCTCCGATATTCCTTCCACCCACAATTGTAGCCTGGCCATCGGCTGTAAACGATTTGTTGTGCATGCGCCGGTTCAATCTCGGGAAATCGTAGAGATAATCCAGTGCCCTCCACTTTCTCATCCTGAAGGGATTAAACAGCCGTATTTCGATATTCCGATGGGCATTGAGAGTGGCAAGAATCTTGTCCAGTCCTACGGTGTTGTTGTCATCCAGTAGCAGCCGCACCTGAACCCCACGCTCTGCCGCCCGGTAAAGGGCATCAAACATCATCATGCCGGTCATGTCCCGATTCCAGATGTAACTGCGGATGTCCAGGGACTGATCGGCCGCTTCAGTCAAAAGTATACGGTTTGCAAAGGCATCCCGGCCATTAAAAAGTGTAGCCACCCCCGACTTGCCTTCGTGAATTTTTAAAAGCGGCTGAAAGGCATTTCCCATTCGGGTTGGCAAGGCGTCTGCGGCTGTTCCACTGACATGCCGATCGCGCTTGCGCCCTTTTTTCAGAGATGTAAAAAACTGGGACCTGCCTTTCAGATATTTCATAATTCAAACCTGCTGTCGTGATAACAATACAATGTAGAAAATATGAGACTTCCGAAGTCTACATTGACACTACCAAAAGTAATGACAGATTAAATTACCCAATGTTTTATTAAAACCAGAAAGACTTCGGAAGTCTTTACTGCAATTTGATAATTGACTTAACACTTTTTTTTCGCTAAATCAGAAAAGATCAATTTCACAACCAGGTCGTCCAGTTCGTTTTGGTGAATAATTGTCGAATCATTCTTCAGAATTTTTTCCCTGATTAAATAATTGCGCCGCAGTGTTTTTTGGAAAAAAGTATTCATAACATCCATCCTGTCTGCAAGAAAAGCCTGATGAAATCTGTTTGTTTTGAAATTATTTTCATTCATCTCAAAAAGACGGTATGTCAGTTCGTTTGATCTGCCCTGAAGCCAGTCATCAAGAAGCATTGAAAGTTCGTCCTGTTTCAACACAGAATTTATTCCGACAGGCATCAACCAGTTGAGTGGAGTAAGATTTCTGACAAGCTGAACAGGTAGTTGAAACGGGCTTTCTACTCTGTTTTCGGTGATCCATAAAAGTTGTAACAATGCTCCGACCGAACGCCTAACAATATTGTGGCCTTTAAAACATCCGTAAATTCGGGTTTTCATTTCTGATGATTCCTCATCCAAATCTTCATTAAACATCGGGTTTGCCGATGTACCCCTAAAATCTGTCTTTGGATTCATTGTTAAACGAAAATGATATGTACGATCTTTTTGTCCGGTCAGAATGTAATAATAGGCGCCTGTTTCTTTGTTGATGTGATTAAAATCGGGGCGGTGTTCTCTGATCCACCGGTTTTCCTCAAGCAGTGCTTCCTCTTCAGTTGCCGTTTGCGTGTACGTTATGGAAGAAATTCTGCTGACGAGCCGCCGTACTTTTCCGGATGCCGTGTCGGAACGAACCCGTTTATATGTAAAAAGCCGGCGGCGCAGATTTTTCGCCTTTCCAACATAGAGCAGGTTATTTTGATCATCATAAAAACGGTAGATACCCGGCACCTCCGGTATCTTCTCAAAAAAATCCCTGCCGATTATTGATTCCAGCAGCGGTGGTTCTGTAAACAGGCTACCGGTTTTGTTCATGAAAATCATTTATTTGTTTTCATGAATATACCGAACAGTGATGACGACCTGATGTCACCTTCTAAATTAGAACTGCACTTATTTGAAGATTTCAAAAAAAGTTCTCTGCGCTTCTCTGCGCCCACTGCCTGCCCTCGACACCTCGGGGCGGTTAAAAAGTGAAACCAGGTAATTTAGACTAAACCAGACTGTGAATTAAACCAACTAAGATTCTTCCCTCACATGGGCCACAATCCTGAGCGGAGCGCCGCTGCCGTCTTTAATTTTCATCGGCAGAGCAATCACAAACGCGCCGGTCGGCGGAAGCTGATCGAGATTGGCCACATTTTCGAAACCGGGAATATTCTGCTCAAATAAAATCTGATGGGTTTCGAAGAGTTCCGAACGGCCATAATCAAGGCTGGGTGTGTCAAGTCCAACGGCGTTAATATTTCGGTTTTCCACAAGCCATCGGGCCGTATCGGGATGAATACCCGGAAAACTGAGCTCCGCCACTCCTTCCTCACCCCGTTTTGTTGTACCAAGGTACATTTCGGCATCCGGCCAGTGGGCGCCCATCCCGGTGTGGAAAAGCAAAATCGCATTATCCGGAATCATGCCGTGGTCGCGTTCCCAGTTTGTTATATCCCCGGTGGTGATCTGGTAATCCCTGTCATCCGCTACCTGTTGCGATACATCAATCACTGCGGCGCGGCCGGTAAGCTGGTTGATTTCGATTTCATCGGTACGCAGCCGATCTTCATAAAAATGGATTGGAGCATCAAGGTGAGTGCCTCCGTGTTCGGCGGTGCAAATCTCGAACGATTCGTAATAAAATCCGGCATCTGTAGTGCCTGCAAAAACGGTATCTTTTTTAAAAGTACTGGATGTTGGCCAGTAGAGAGTTTCCTCAGAAAACTCATAGGTGAGGTCTATCCAGGTTCCGTTTTCCCACTCGTTCGTTACCTCTGTGGTACAATTCGAAAGCATTAAAATACTAATAATCAGAAAAGGAGTGATAGTTTTCATGGCAGTGTATTTTATTTGGTTTGTGGTAACATAAAAAAATGACACCAATATCATCCAAATTCAAATTATACAGAACTCATGATTTAATCACACAATACTGCAATCATGTATGTTCTTGCTGTTTAAACACTCCGGATTCCCGGAAATCACTGCCGGCCGGCTGCTGGAATAATCTTAAGCCGAATTCGGGTGCTACGGCTATCAGGTGATCAAAAATATCGGCCTGGATGTCTTCGTATTCAGCCCAGACGATTGTATTGGTGAACACATAAATCTGCAAGGGCAGGCCTTTATCGGTGGGTTCAAGCTGGCGTACCAGCATCAGCAGTTGATTGTTTGATCTCGGGTGGCTTCTCAGATATTCGATAACATATGCCCTAAAAGTTCCGATGTTCGTGAGCCAGCGTCCATTGGTAATAGTTTCCGAACTTTCTTTAAAAAATTCCTGATTATAGAGGTTCACCTCTTCCATCTTTTTTTCGATATAATTTTTGAGCAGGTGTGATTTCCTGAACCGCTGAATCTCTTTATAACTCATAAACCGAATGGATGAAATGTCGATCATCAGCGATCGCATTATACGCCGGCCTCCCGACTCCTGCATGCCGCGCCAGTTTTTAAAACTGTTGTCCAGAAATTTGTGAGTGGGAATCACCGTGATGGTTTTGTCAAAATTCTGAACCCGGACGGTGTTCAGGGCAATGTCGATCACATCACCGTCGGCTCCAAAATTTGGCATCTCAATCCAGTCGCCCACACGGATCAGATCGTTGTTGGTTAGCTGTACACTGGCCACGAGTGAGAGGAGCGTATCCCTGAAAACCAGCAAAATGATGGCCATGATGGCGCCAATACCACTCAGGAAATACCACGGCGACTTATCGGCCAGGCTTGATATTATGAAAAAACCGGCCAGCACATACACAATCACTTTTCCGAGCTGAATGTAGCTTTTTATCGGGGTTTGATTTTCTGCAGGCCTCATCAGGTAGAGGGTGTGAACCGATGATAAGAATGCATCAAACACGCGAGCCCCGACAAGAATCATGGTGGCTGCGGCAATCCGGATCACAAAATCCGTAAGAATGGTATGGACTTCGGGAAAAAGGCCCAGACCATTGTAAATAATCAGCAGCGGAATCATAAAAAGGGCGCGCTGCGGAAGTTTATGCTTTAAGATGACGGCGTACCATTCGGTGGCAGTGCGCTCATCCAGTTTGTGCAGCAGCTTGATGATCCAATACCGGATAATGATATGAACGATGCCAGATATGAGGAAAATGATGGCCAGTGCAATGGCCTCTACAGTGTATTCGGTTTGCATTTCTCTTGGCAGAATCCGGGCCAAATCCTGCAGTAACTGGCTTTGCATCACAGTTGTCAATAAACTCATGTCAGGCTTGTGTTTGGTGTGATTTTCTTATTTAAAAAAGATTCGGCAGGAAAGTAAGAATTATGTATCTGAATGTGTCGAAAAATTAGTGAAAAGTTTCTGAATATATTGTGCAGAAAAATTCCGGTGCAGGTGGGATTTTTGTCTTTTATGCCTGAGAAGGAGGGCTTTGTTTCAAGCAACAGTAAGTAATATACAGTGGTTCACCCCTGTTTTCCAAACTAATCTGTACTGGGTTAACTAAAAGTTATTAATGTATAAGTAATATTAGGTGATAGTAATTTATTGTAGTTTAATAGATTGGCAATTTTGATAAAATTATGCTTAATAATCCTCTTTCCTGACTTCCGCATTGGGACACCCGGAGAAAATTCTTACCAACTGTCAGTGATTATTTTCTTATTCATTCAATCTCAAAGCTTTGTACATGAGTTTACTTTGAAAAGCTATCTTCAAATATGTACTAAAGTGATAAAATAGGATCCTGCCGATATCTGCTGACCCGGGGGCTGGTTCACTACATTATCCAATACCTTTACTAATAACCTCTGCATTTCACCGCGTCCACTGCCTGTCCCGATATGTATTGCATCGGGACGGTAAACCTTTGGTGCAAATCCCGCCACAATTAACCAACCCAAAACCTCCCGGAACCCCTCGAATTGATACATTGCTTTTTTAATATCGGCATACTCGGGGTTTGGTATTCTTTCTCTTATTTACCCAGGGCGTCTTTCGCGATGCTCACTTTGTCCTGGGCTGTTTGATGGCGCCCACTTCGGGGCTTGTTCATCACATTATTATCAAATGCCATATTCGATGTATGCTCATCATTCAGGATTGATTGAATTATTTTTTAAGAATAATCAGGCAAGGTAAATTCGGACTAAGAAATTAATCGGATGCGGCCAAATCATCAGAGGAAGAAACAGCCTGGTCAAGGAGTTCCATTAGGTGGAATTTCAGGTCATACAGAGCACGGCTTCGTTCAGCTACATCATCGGAAACGGAATTCCAGTCAGAGGCACGTTCAAAAGCAGAACCTTTTCGGTACATATTGGCTGCCATGGTAATAAACATACCGGCAGATGAGACACCCAGCCGCTCATCCATTGGTGATCCGTCAGAAAAGTTTACGGATGTCATCAGCCTTCCGTTTTCATTTTGGTGATAATCGAGTGCACCCTGAAGGGCATTATCAGAAATGTCGCCAATTACATCAAAAAGATCTTCTCTCAGCTCTGTGATGTACATAGGCATTCCCTCCCGTTCCCGGTCAAAAGCATAGGCTCCGCCGAGGTGGTTCAGAAACTGGTACCAGTTGTACAAAATCACTTCCTCAGAGGCTGCTGCCGCCCCGTTTTCGGTAAATTCAACCTGCTGCGGCAATCCCCAGGGCTCAATCAATGGTACTACACTTTCAAACATGGCTGCAGTCCGGTCGAAAAGCAGGCGGGCTGTTTCTTCGTCCTCATCATCACCAAACATGTAGAGAAAATCGTACATCGCTTTTTTGCCGCGAATCATTGCTCCCACAGCATCCAGGTGCCATTCGGTGCCGTCGCCAAAATCGTAAATCGAGTACTCCTCAAGCCAGGCTTCGTCCATGGTTTCGGCAAGTTCGCGGTATATCTGAACCATCTCATCCGTGCTGTGGCCCATCCAGTGCAGAAGAACATCTTCTTCTATCACGCCCATATCCTCTTCACCACCGGGTTTTTTCCATACAATCCACGAATAAGCATTCGCATGAATACCTCCAAGCCCGTAACTCATACTGCGATGATCAAAACTTCCGTCATCGTGCACAAACCGCCCGCCGCGGAAATGTTCATTCATCAGGTATTGGCCCGGTGTAACCAGGTAGTTGGTAGCTTCGCGGTTCAACCGGTTAAAAAGCGTATCATCAAAATCAAACCGGCCGCTTCTGTGGTGTATGTGATAGGCATAGACAAGGTGGGGATAAACCGACAAATCAACGCTATCTGATTTAAAATATCCGCCGTTAACTTCCTCAAGCCAGGGAGCAAACCGGCCCTCTTCATTAAACCTGTGGTCGGTTGTTCGCACTAGGCTGAGCCATTGTTCGGCTCTGCGGACCATCTCATCCGGATATAGTTCGGGGCGATAAGCTTCGCTGCCATATTCCGAATCGCGGGATACGGTTGCCATTAGCTGTATAGCGTGAAGGTAATTGCTGTAATCCTGCAGCCACAGCCGGTTCTCAGAAAATACCGGGTCGCCATCTTCATTGATAAAATTGGGTATGAGCAGTTCAGGTGCCTCGGCCAGATCAACCTCGGGTTCCTGGTGATCGTTATTACAGGCGGTAGTTATTAAAAAAAGCAGGCAGGCGGCTGCCAGAGGAATTTGGGCTTTCTTGAGATGATTCATGGAGTAATTCTACAATTTTTCCGGAAAAATTAATTATCTGATTACGTTACGTGTTAAATAATTTGCAGTCAAATGGTTTTTGGTGTGATCAACCCGAATCTTCATTTTAATCAGAGCTGTCCACCAGTGCCTTTGATAACCTGTGCCTTTGGCAACCTGTGCCTTTGGCTAAACGTTTAATAAATAATGAATTACCCGAATAAAAGGAGATCCCTCGACTTCGGCCTTTTACGCTATCGCTGCAAAGGCCTGTGCTCGGGATGACATAGCATTTTATTCAATTGGCGGCGCATGAAGAATGTTGGCATGGCGGGATTTATCTGCGCCGCCGGATTACACTTGGTCTGCCTGTCATTCCGACCGAGTGAACCTGTCCGCCGTACAAGACTTTGGATGGCGGGCGGAGTGAGTGAGTGGAGGGATCTCGCTACGCGTGCGAAAGATTAGCCTTGGAAAAAGTGAAATCATCAATCCTGTGTCCTTAGAAACTAAGTTTTTTTAAATTCTGAAACGTTTTGCCAAAGGAACAGGTGGACAGCTCTGATTTCAATATTAATTACCGTGGAACCCTGAATGATTATTCTCACAAAACCGCTGATAAATCCGCCTCAATATCCACCTGATTTCTGCTTATCTTTTTGCGGTAATATTGAATTAAAACAAATCATATGAGATCCGAAGACGTCATCCAAAGCATCCGTTATATCCTGGACATCAGTGATGCAGAAATTGCAAACATTTTTAAACTGGGAGGATACCAGCCTACACGCGGCGAAATTTCCGCCATTTTTGATGATGAAGAAACAAGAGCTGAAAAAACAGGGCTCAGCCACAAAGCGATGGCTCATTTTCTGGACGGGCTGATCTATTACAAACGCGGCAAAAGCGATAAACACCCGCCACGGCCCATCACGATTCCCGTCTCAAACAACACCGTATTAAAAAAACTTCGGGTGGCCTTTAAACTTCGGGAGGAGGAGATTCAAAAAACTCTCCAAATGGCCGGATTCAGCATGTCATCCTCCGAATTGAATGCACTATTCCGAAAGAAAAATCACCGCAATTACAAACCGTGTGGAGATCAGGTGCTGCGGTATTTTTTGAAAGGGCTTGCTATAAAAACCCGTGGTGATGGATGATTATTGCGGTTCAATGATTAAATTTATAAAACATCCCTCCTTAATTTATTGAACTTATGTAATGAAAATTCAGTTTATTAAAATGGATTATAACTGACTTGTATTTCTTTATAAAGTATGAACGAGCCATCTAAGGAATCGCTGCAAGAGCAAGTTGATGAACGGGAATCAACCGTTCAGCAAAAATATGGTACATTTGCCGGGGTATTTGTACCCACTCTTCTAACCATTCTTGGAGTTATTTTATTTGTACGCCACGGATGGGTTATCGGAAATGCCGGTTTGCTTGGCGGATTGGGAATTGTTACACTTGCTTTCATAATTGTCACCTTCACTGCCCTCTCCATGTCTTGTATCACCACGAACATTCGCATACAGGCAGGCGGGGCCTATTCCATTATTTCCCAATCACTTGGGCTTGAGGTGGGCGGCAGTGTCGGGATTCCGTTGTACCTGGCTCAGGCCTTTGCCATTACAATGTACATTTTTGGTTTCAGGGAAGGCTGGCTTTATATCTTCCCGGATCATCCTGCAATTCTTGTTGACGCCACTGTATTTGCCACCCTGTTTGTTGTAGCCTTTTTAAGTGCACGGCTTGCTTTTCGTGTTCAGTACATCATTCTTGCAGTGGTAATTGGAGCTCTTCTGTCTGTAGCAGCCAGTGTGTTTTTTGGTGTGATGCAGCACGACCCGCAATGGCTGGGAGAATTTCCCGGTGCAAGAGAAGATGATTTTCCAGGTGTCAGTTTCTGGGTGATTTTTGCCGTGTTTTTCCCGGCAGCAACCGGAATTATGGCCGGTGCCAACATGTCGGGTGAGCTAAAAAATCCCAAAAAAAGCATCCCGGTTGGCACCATTTCCGCAATTCTTATCTGTTTTGGCGTGTATGTCCTCAGCGGTTACTGGCTTTCGCGAGTTGCAACACCCGATGAGCTGGTCAACAATTACAACGTAATGATAGACTATGCTTTTTGGCCGCCTGCTGTATTAGCCGGTCTTTTAGGCGCCACATTTTCATCGGCACTTGCTTCTATTGTCGGCGCCCCGCGCATCCTGCAGGCACTGGGTGACCACCGGATTTTTCCCGGCGGTGAGTTATTTTCCAAGCTTGCCAAAAATGGTGAACCGCGAAATGCCATCATGTTTACAGGCGGCATCGTTCTTGCCTCGTTATTAGTCCGCGATCTGAACACCATAGCTCCGCTCATCACTATGTTTTTCCTGATTACCTATATGATGATTAATCTCGTGGTTTTCATCGAGCAGCGGATGGATATGGTCAGTTTCCGCCCGACATTCCCGATACCCCGTTTTGTTCCGCTGATCGGTACACTAGGCTGCCTTTTTACCATGTTCATCATTAATGCAACTTTCGGTTTAATAGCCATTGCATTTGTGATTGCAGCCTATCTTTACCTCACTAACCGCACACTGAAAGTGCCATACGGCGATATGAGGAGCGGCCTGTTTGTATCGCTGGCGGAATGGGCAGCCAAGAAGGTATCCCTGCTACCTGCGGATAATGAACGGGCTTGGAAAGCCAATCTTCTTGTGCCGGTTCGAAATTCGCGTGAGTTGAGAGGTAGTTTCAGCCTCATTCGTAACCTGGTCTATCCGAAAGGCTCTATAAAACTGATCGGAATAACTGAAAGAATGAGTACGGATAAATTACAGGATTCCCTGTTCAACCTGGCAAGCTCCTTCAGCCGCGAAAATGTGTATACACGCTGGTCTGTGATTGATTCACCAAGTTATAAAGATGCCGTGCTGACCTCATTGCAAACGTTGCAGGGAACCTTTTTTAAACCCAATATTCTTTTTCTGAGGGTTTCAAATGCAAGTGAGAACGATGATGAGCTTCATTCAATCATAAATGAGGCGCGGTATTACAACATGGGAATTCAGCTTTACCTTGAGGATCCGGTTGCGCAGCTTGGCCGGCAGGCAGCGATAAATGTTTGGATAAGGGAGAAAAGCCCGGACTGGAGCCTTAACATGGACCTCGGTAATGTGGATTTGGCTTTGCTCTCGGCCTATAAACTCAAAAAGAACTGGAATGCTGATATGCGGATCATTACCGTAGTTGAAGAACCGGAAGTTGAAAAAGCCTACAACTATCTTGAAAACCTGCTTGATGTGGCGAGGCTGAAAGATGTCAGTGCTCACGTAGAAATCGGTTCGTTTAAAGAAGCACTTAAATCAGCTCCCCAGGCTGATGTTGATTTCTTCGGATTGCCGAAAGAGCCAAATCTCGGCGAATTTCGCACATATGTTGAGTTAACAAAATCTGCCTGTGTATTTGTGGCAGATTCCGGCAAAGAGAATATTTTTGCCTAATGGGTGACAAGATAAAGAGGCTTAAAAATGAAGCGGGGCCTGCCTGCACCTCTCCTCTGCGGCTCATTGCGCTCTCAGCGGTTAAATAATGAGGTTCTACTGGAAACTTTGTGGATGATCTTTTCGAAGTAAATTGAATCCCCTCTTGAGAGGGGAAATGTAAAGATGAAAGTGCGTAGCACGGTTCATCGAACGAGGCCTGCCTGCACGTAGCCTTTAAATATTTGATGAATTGATTTATTAAAGTTTCGGCGAAGGCAGGGGTGTGTCCCTGAATAAGACTTCGCTCCCCAAAGAACACACCCCTTGCCAGTCAAGAAACCACGACAAGTCGTGTTTTTGACTAACTTTTTCGCTTCGCGTTCAAAAAATGAGCCCTCTCAAGAGGG
>SL_3KL_010_SEDDRAFT_10000855_pt1 | contig 26731 bp, 20 predicted proteins | sample SodLakKL_010_SED_2_FD_10381 | JGI IMG/M metagenome (IMG submission 10381) | reverse complement strand
GATGTAAGTGGCGCAGGCAGTTATCAAGAGGGAGAAGAAGTTGGTTTAACAGCTACTGCTAACCAGGGCTGGGAGTTTGTTCAGTGGACGGGCGACACGGACCATATGGACGACCCGCTGAATGCAACCGCCACGGTGACCATACCTGCCGGTAATGTAACGCTAACGGCAAATTTTCAGGAGGAAGATGATTATGGAATTATTTACGGTGACGGGGTGTCAGATATTGATGGAAACGAGTACATTACCGTAATCATAGGAGATCAGGAATGGATGGCCGAAAACCTGCGGGTCACCAGATACAGAAACGGGGTCGCCCTGAACACGGGATTAGATAACACGGAATGGGCAAACACCACAGAAGGTGCTTATGCTATCTATGATTACGATGCATGGAATACGGATGGCATCAACTCTCCCGAAGAAATGGTAGCAGCTTATGGCAAACTTTACAATTGGTATGCAGTCGATGACTCCAGGGGCATATGCCCTGAGGGTTGGAGCGTTCCCAGCCATGATGAGTGGACACAGCTGGAACAATATATATGCAATGTACTCGGTAATTCAGATTGTGAAACCCAATTTCCTTATGATAATACAACAACAGGAAGCAGAGGAACCAATGAAGGCGGTGCCTTAAAATCCTGCCGGCAGGTAAACTCACCAGCAGGTGGTGACTGCGATACCTCTGAACATCCCCGGTGGGCCTCGCATGCCACAATCTACGGATTTGATGCGTTCGGAACTTCACTTCTTCCAGGCGGCTACCGTTGGTCAAATGGAAGTTTGTCTGGAATAGGGTACAACGGTACCTATTGGACCTCAAGCGAGTATTCATCGACATTTGCCTGGTACCGGGAGGCGAATAGAGGCCACAATAATGTTCACCGGACCCGCCTCAATAAGGGTTTTGGGTTCAACGTCCGTTGCATTCGGGATACCTCTGACTAAACATCGTACAACCTGAACCTTGGAGTGAATCCATCCGGTTTCGAAAGTTTTTTTGTTTTTTGAGATGGGATTGACACAATGACAACCAAAAGTTGACACAGATATCTGGTCTCTACGCCCCCCCTATCTGCATCTCGCTGACGCGGAAGGTCGGGGCGGTAAACGACCTGGCCATGTCGAGGTCATCGGCCATCATATCGATGTTTCGCAAGATATCGTCAGCGCTGCCTGCGATGGTCAGGCCCTGCACCGGATGGCTGATCTGGCCGTTCTCTATCCAAAAACCACTGGCTCCTCCGCTGTAGTTGCCGTTGACGGGGTTGATGCCATAGCCGGTCACCCCTTTCAGCAGCAGACCCCGCTGGGTGTTTGCAAGGATCTCCTCCGGGGTATGCGGACCGGCTTTCAGGTACAGGTTGTGCGTGCCGATGCCGGGCAGGCTTGTAAACCCACCCCTGGAAGCATTGCCTGTGCTTTCGACACCTGCCCTAAGTGCTGCATGGGTGTTGTATAAAAAACTGCGCAGCACGCCTTCTTCAACCAATGTCCTTGTTCCGGCAGGCACCCCTTCCCCGTCAAAAGGCTTGCTCCCCATGCCCCTGCGACGAAGGCCGTCGTCAACGATGGTCAACAGCCCGGAAGCAAAAACCTCATCCATGGCATCCTTCAAAAAGCTGGCCCCCTGCAGCACCCTCTCGCCATTGATGGCCGCAATGATACCACCGACAATCGACCGGGCTACGGCAGGGTCAAAGATCACGGCGGCACGCTGGGTGGAGACCATCCTTGGGTCCACCATCTCATAAGCCTTTTTTGCTGCCGCCGCCCCGATCTTTTCAAGGGGCTCCATGTCTTCAAAGAACCTCCTCGAACAAGATTCCCAGCCGGTATGCCGCTGATCGCCTTTCTCAGCCACGACGCTTACTCCAACATAACAGGATGATGAGCGATACGTTTTGAGCATGCCGTTGGAGTTGGCAATGATGATCTCAGACTCGCCCTCACCAAATGAGGCACCAGAGCTGTGGGTGATGCGCTCATCCTTCATGGCATAGGCCTCCAGTTCCAACGCCATCCCAATTTTCTTTTCCATGGGCAGCCTGGCGATCTCCGGGTCATACAACCCTTCCACCTCCTGGTGGGGCATATCGTCAGGCAGCCTGTTATGCTCGTCAGGTGTGGTAAGCCTAGCAAAGGCAATGGCCCGCTCAAGGGTGTCATTGAGTGAACGATCATTAAAATCATTGCAGTGGCTGAAGCCCATGCCTCCATCCACCAGGACACGAAAGCCAACACCACCGGCAGCCGCCTCCTGTATGGTCTCAATGTCCTCGTTGCGGACCCGTACAGTCAGGTTCCGGCTGTTCTGGATATATACCTCCACCTCCCTTGCACCCATACGGCGCCCACGTCCGATCAGTGTGTCTGCCAAATATAAGTTATCCATTGTCTGTCAGTTTTTAATGAAATATCAATTCGCTACCCACGGCTTCCACCCACGTTGATCCCGCGTATCCGAACGGTGGGCTGTCCGGCGGTTACTTCGGCCATCTGGCCCTTGCCGCATATTCCCGGGCCAAAGGCCAGGTCGTTGCCCACAGCATCAATGCTGGAGATCACCCCCATACAGCTGCCGATAAGGGTGGCACCCCTGATGGGGTAAGTTTTACGGCCATTTTCTATCATGTAGGCTTCCCGGCAGGTGAAGTTGAAGATCCCCGTCACCGGGTTCACACTGCCACCACTCAGGCTTTGCACATAGATGCCCGACCTGGTGTCAGCCAGGATCTCTTCCGGTGTGTTTTCACCAGGCTCGATAAAGGTATTGGTCATCCTGGGGATGGGTATGTGACGGAATGATTCCCTCCGCCCGTTGCCTGTCCGGTGAAGATCCAACTGCTTGGCACTCAATATATCAGTCATATATCCTTTGAGTACCCCTTTGTCAATCAACAAATTACGTTGTGCCTGTGTGCCTTCGTCATCAAAATTGATGGTCCCCCTGAAATTGGGCAAGGTGCCATCATCCACCATGGTAAAGACCTCTGTCGCCACCTTCTGGCCCATCTTGCCTGTAAAGGCACCGATCCCTTTGGCGATATTGTCAGCTTCCAGCGGATGGCCTACTGCCTCGTGGATCAACACGCCACCGAAGCCATTTTCCATCACCACGTCCATGGTGCCGGCCGGTGCATCCTCCGCATCCAGCATGGCAATTGACTCCCGGGCAGCCCTTTCTGCCACCGACTCAGGGGTGTCCTTTTCGAACAGCTCAAAGCCACTGTGTTCGCTGATCCGCTCGCGCGACATGTGCCTGTTGGTGCCGTCATCGCTCATCGTCTGGACGATGAAGAACAACAGGGGCAGCTCGTCGCGCAGATAAAGGCCCTCACTGTTGGCGATCACCCGGCTGCGAACCTGGTCATTATAGTCGATCAGCGCCATGCGTATGCGCGGGTCATAATCGAGGGCCGCCTGGTTAGCCCTTTCCATAATCTCTATCCGGCGGCTGTCCGCAATATCCTCCAGGGGTTTATGAACCGTGACAAAGGACTCACGCTTTCCTTCAGCGATATTCACAGGCGTGATACTTTTCCCGTTCCGGGCCACATACGAGGCAACCTCCGCCGCCCGCATCAGGTTCTCTTCTGTGATTTCCTCTGTATAGGCATAACCGGTCTTGTCGCCGGAGATCACCCGGACGCCAGCCCCCTGGCTGACCCCATAAAGGCCACTCCTGAACCTGGACTCCTCCATGATGATCTGTCGCAAAATGCGCCCCTCCAGGTATACATCCGCAAAATCACCACCCTGCTTCAAGGCTTTTGCAATAACCCTGTCAAGGGCGGCCTTGTCCGTTTCGAGCCCGGGACCAACATTTGCAGTAAACCCGCTGCACGAAACCATATGCGACAGCAAGGGCGGCGCTGCGACAATGGCAATGCCACCTTTTAATCCCATCTCAAGAAACCGCCTGCGCGGCATAGAGACTGAGGGAACATAATTGTTGCTCATAATGTTATTTTTTGATGAGTACTTCAGAAGATCTCTTTCGAAGGCCGGTCGAATGAACAGGTTGATGTCAAAAACCCGGGATTGTTTGCGTTCAACAACCAAATTTCCATAGGGTAAAAATAGGAAATTTTATTTGTTTATGTCAGCCGGAGACCTATTGTTAGAAATTTTATCTTTGTATAAAAATGCAACCTGTTGGATTGCTATCAAAACAAGGGATCAAATGAGCAAACTGGATGCAAAGTTATTGATCATCGACGATGATGAGGATGTATTGCTTGCCGCAAAGCTTTTCCTGAAGCAGCACATCAAGGTCGTCCATACTGACCCGGACCCCAACAACATCCCGATGTTGTTGAAGAACGAGAATTATGACATGATGCTCCTTGACATGAACTTTTCGCGTGATGCCACCAGCGGAAAGGAGGGTTTTCACTGGTTGAACAACATCCTTGAGATCGACCCGAGCATTGCGGTCATACTGATCACGGCGTATGGCGACATTGAGCTGGCGGTACAGGGGGTCAAGGAGGGAGCCACCAACTTTCTGCTCAAGCCCTGGGACAACAAGAAGTTGCTGGCCACGATCACGACCACCCTTGAAGCACAACGTTCAAGGAAAGAGCTTCAGGATCTGCGTTCCAAACAAAAGTTCCTGATAGAACAGGGCGACCAGCCCTACAGCCACATCATCGGTGAGTCGGAGTCCATGATGTCGGTACTGAACACGGTCCAAAAGGTGGCCGTCACCGATGCCAACGTACTGATCCTTGGCGAGAACGGCACAGGGAAAGAAGTAATTGCCAGGGCGTTGCACCGTGCCTCCCTGCGTAAGGACCAAGTGTTTATCAGTGTCGACCTGGGTGCCATCAGTGAAACATTGTTTGAAAGCGAGCTCTTTGGATACAAGAAGGGGGCTTTTACAGATGCCAAGGAAGACCGGCCGGGAAGGTTCGAAGCGGCGAACAAGGGCACCATATTCCTTGATGAGATCGGCAACCTGACCTTGCCTTTACAGTCCAAGCTTCTGAGTGTCATTCAAAACCGGAAACTGGTGCGCCTTGGATCCGTCAAAGAGATCCCTGTGGATGTGCGCCTGATCTGTGCCACCAACATGCCGCTCTATCAGATGGTCGATCAGGGAAAGTTCCGTCAGGACCTGCTGTACCGCATCAACACCGTCGAAATAAACCTGCCGCCACTCCGCGAAAGGAAGGAGGACATCCCCTTGCTGGTTAACCATTTCCTTGAGATTTACTGCAAGAAGTACAAGATGCCCAACAAGCGTCTTCATGCCAACACCCTAAGGCGCTTAGAGAAGCATCACTGGCCCGGCAACATCAGGGAGTTGCAACATGCCGTGGAGCGTGCTGTCATCATGAGCGACTCCAACGTACTGCAACCCAACGATTTTTTTATCTCACAACAGCAGGATAAGTCAGAAAACGATATTCCTGAAGCAGCCACCAACCTGGAAGCCACTGAAAAAATGCTGATCAGGAAAGTGGTCGACAAACATGGCGGCAACATCAGCAAAGCAGCCAAGGAACTGGGAATCACCCGCGCATCGCTATACAGACGAATAGAAAAATATGAACTTTAGGAATTTCCGATTCATGGTGGTCGGCAGGGTGCTGCTGATCATGCTATCAGTGGTGGTGCTGCTGTGGGTCATCCAAAGGCCGGAATACGTCATCAGTTCCATTATCCTGGCCCTGCTGATCATCATACAGGTCGCCGGACTGGTTAAATACGTGGAACGTACCAACCGGAAGCTTTCTGTTTTTTTTGATGCGATACGCCATAGCGATTTCTCTTCCTCCTTTTCAGACCAGGGGCTCGGAAAAAGTTTCGACGACCTGAACCAGGCCTTCAATGAAGTGATCGCTGAATTCCAGAAAACACGGGCCGAAAAAGAAGAGCATTTCAACTACCTGCATACCGTCGTCCAGCACGTGAGCAACGCCATCATCGTTTATAAAAAGGATGGTAAGGTAACCATGCTCAACAATGCATTCAAGCGGATGTTCCGGATCAGCAACCTGCGTTTTATCGATGAGATGGACAAGATCGACAAAAACCTTTCCGAATTGCTGCAAAACATAAAGGCCGGAGACAGTGAGCTGATCAAGGTTTTTCATGACAATGAGCTGCTGCAGCTTTCCATCAGGGCTACCGAGTTTCGGATGCAAGCATCGGACTTTGTCCTTGTGTCCTTGCAAAATATCCACACTGAGCTGGAGGCCAAGGAGATGGACTCCTGGCAAAAGCTTATCCGGGTTCTCACCCACGAGATCATGAACTCCATCACACCCATCGTATCGCTGTCGTCAACCGTGAAGGGCTTACTGATCGATGAGGAAAGCGTGAAGCTGAAAAGCGAGATAGACCCCGACGATGTGGAGAGCGCACAAAGTGCCCTGAACACCATCGAGAGAAGGAGCCAGGGCCTGCTGAACTTCGTGGAGGTATACCGCAACCTGACCCGTATCCCCAAGCCAAGCTTCCGCCATTTTGAGATCGGTGTGCTGTTCAGCAATATTGAACAACTGCTGCAGCCAAAGGTCGCTGAACGCAATATAAGTTGTGTTTACAGGGTGGTACCGCCCGGATTGAAACTTACTGCCGACCCTGACCTGGTAGAACAGGTGCTCATCAACCTTGTTATCAACTCAATACATGCTGTCCAGCAAGCCGAAAGCCCCAAAATTCAGATCCTGGCCACCAATGAGGGCTTCAACAAGATAAGCATATCTGTCAGCGACAACGGCTATGGGATCAAACCCGATAACATGGAACAGATCTTTGTGCCTTTCTTTACCTCGAAAAAAGAAGGCTCCGGAATCGGCCTGAGCCTGGCACGGGAGATCATGCGCCTGCATAAAGGAAACATTACCGTCAAATCCAAACCACAGGTAGAGACCAAATTTACCCTGCACTTCTGACAAGTGTCCGCTTGCGACAATTTATCCACTCCAACACTTCTGACAAGTGTCCGCTTGCGAACGTTTGTTGTTGTATAGTGAACACCCCTCCCTGATTTTATCACCCTCCGTTTATCACAACTCACTCTCCAACAAACCCTTACCCCTGTTGGCATGTTTTTCGTTGCATTTATCCGGGTGGCTGTAATCCGCAGAAACCCGTTTGTCAAATATTTATACCACAGAACCATGAAAAGGACCACATCATTTTTGACCTTCTTTGTTTTTATGTTCTTGTCTCCCCTCAATGTAACTTCCCAAAGTCCCTGGAGCCTGCAAGATTGCACAGATCATGCCCTGGAGAACAACCTTGACATCCGCAGGCAGCGTCTTGACGCCGAGAGGGCTGGCCACGATCTCGTTCAAAGCTATGCCAACGTGCTGCCGACCCTTGGGGCTGGGACCAGCGTCGGCTTCAACCTGGGGCGAAGCATCGACCAGGTCACCAACGAATTTTTCACCGAACGTATCGCCTCCCAGCGAATGCTCGCCAGCAGCGACCTTCATATCTTCGCAGGGTTCCGGACCATCAACAATATCCGGTACAACCTGGCACGGCAAACGGCGTTCCGGTACGATACAGAAAAGATGGAGAACGACATGATACTGACCATCGCCAATGCATACCTTCAGATCCTGTATTTTGAAGACATGCTGGAGGTGGCACAGCAACAGCTGGAGATCTCCCGTCAACAGGTGGAACGTACCCGTATCCTATATGAAGGGGGCACGGTGTCGAGGGGTGACGTGCTCGAAACAGAAGCGATGGCAGCAGAAGAGGAGGTGCGCGTCACCAATACGAAGAACCATCTTGACCTTGCCTACCTGGAGCTGATACACCTTCTTGAGCTGGATCCCGAAAAGGATTTTTCCATCGAACACCCGGAAATAAAAATAGAAGAAATTCCATTTTTATATGATCCCGGATTGGTGGTCGAGAAAGCCCTTCACATTGAACCTTCTGTGACCGCTGCCAGGGAGCGAATTGCCATGGCAGAGAACGGACTGGCCATCACCAGGGGGCAGCGGATACCCACCCTGTCGCTCCACACTGGCCTTGGAACAGCCTATTCCGAAGCCTTCAAACGAGTTCCCAACAACCTCGCAAAAAACACTCCCGCAAGTGTCACCGCCCAAAGCCCGGTGATGGCTCTTGACGCAAATAACGGCATGCCAGCTCCGGAAACGGTCCCTTACCGCGACCAGCTTTCGGAAAACTATTACCGGTCCGTACAGCTGACACTGAACATCCCCATCTTTAACCATCTGCGTGTACGAACCAATGTTCAACATGCACGCATCGATCTCGAACAGGCCAGGATAGGCTACCAACGCACAAAAAACAACCTGAGCCAGATCATCCACCAGGCTCACGCCGACGCCCTGGCAGCCTACCAGGAATATGTAAGCAACACCAAAGCACTGGAAGCCGCCAAAGAGTCTTTTCAGTTTTCAGAACAGGGCTTTGGCCTCGGACTGGTAAGCACGCTCGAATACAACGAAGCAAAAGCGCGCCTCAACAGGGCCGAAGTAAGCGCCCTGCAGTCGGTGTATGAGTTTGTCTTCAAGGTGAAGATCCTGGAGTTCTACCAGGGAGAAGGCTTCGTCCTGTAACCTGGCCGTTCACAAAAGCATCAACAGACCAGTACAACATCGCGCAGCCTTGAGCGCCGTTAGGAACCCCGGCTCCCCGATGTGGTCTCTGACCCCTGTCAGCCATCTCACAGAGACACCATTTGTCATCATGCCTATGGTGTTTCCATCAGGAAAAAGAGCAGCTCCCTGAGAAATTCATCCGGCTGCTCGGCATGAAGCCAGTGACCGGCACCAGGGATGGTTTTTATCCTTGCCTGCGGAAAGAGAGATACGATCAGCGGGAAGTCCCTGTCGGGGATATAATCAGAATGTCCACCACGGATAAACAAAACGGGCTTGTCAAAAGGGATGGGTGTGTCAATGGATTTGAATATCTCATGAAGGTTCTCCCTGACGGCTTCCAGGTTGATGCGCCAGCCAAGACTGCCCCGGTCTTTCCAATAGAGGTTCTTTTGCAGGAACTGCCTGAGCCGCTGACTGGGGATGAGGCCTTTCAATGCGGTGGCGGCCTCCTGGCGGCCGTTGTATTGTCCGAAGTCAGCCGACAGCAAAGCATCAATAATGCCACGATGGGTTTCGCCATGTGTGCCTGACGCCGGACTGATATCCACAACCACCAGCTTCCTGACCCTCTCAGGATAGTCAATGGAGAACTGCATGGCTGTCTTGCCGCCCATGGAGTGACCAAGAAGGAACACCTGGTCAAGGGCAAGGGAATCCAAAAATTCAAGCAGATCATCCACCATGGCAACGTAATTGTGAATGCCGCTGTGCCCCGAACGGCCATGGTTGCGCTGGTCCGGCACAAAAACATGAAAGCCCTCCTCCGAAACATTTTTGGCAAAGGATACCCAGTTGTCCGACATGCCAAACAAACCATGCAATATCACCAACGGCTGAAGACCTTCTTCACCAAATTCCCTGTAATATAACTGCACTTTTTTCTTTAGTAGTTTGTCACAATACATGCCACCTGTTAAGTTCAGTGGCATGAATAAAGGAAGTAACACTAACTGGCGGGTTGAAACATGAGCGTCCGGCCTTCCGTGATCTGTTAAACATCAACTTTCTTCGTTGCCTGCTGCCTGTTTCTTACCGTTTATCCCTTGTCCAGACACCTTAAATACAGCTGTATGGTGTTCTGAAGCCCAAAATACAGCGCATCCGATATCAGTGCATGCCCGATTGACACCTCCAGCAGATGTGGAACGTTCACGGCAAAAAACCGCAGGTTGTCGAGGTTCAGGTCGTGTCCGGCATTGACACCAAGGCCTGCCTCATGGGCTGCCTGCGCAGCTTTGGCAAACGGCGTCACAGCCGCTACTTGGTCTTCCGGGAACTGTTCCGCATAAGGTTCGGTATACAACTCCACCCTGTCGGTGCCCACATCGGCAGCCCTGGCAATCATCTCCAGGTCCGTTTCAATAAATATCGAGGTGCGTATGCCGTGTGACTGCAACTCTGCAATGACATCGGTTAACAACTCCCTGTGCCGGACAGTGTCCCAGCCTGCATTGGAAGTCAGAGCATTGGGCGGATCAGGCACCAGGGTCACCTGCTCAGGCTTCACCCGGGCAACAAGGTCAAGAAACCTGCGCGACGGATAACCCTCAATGTTAAATTCCGTTGAAACAACCGGCCTAAGGTCAAGCACATCCTGATAACGGATGTGACGCTCGTCAGGCCTCGGATGAACAGTGATCCCCTGGGCGCCGAAACGCTCACAGTCAACAGCCGCCCTGATCACATCTGGTATGTTGCCCCCCCGCGCATTGCGCAACGTGGCAATCTTATTGATATTTACACTCAATCGTACCATGGGGCTTTTTAAGGCAAAGCTATGAAATTAATGCGATAATATGCTAATTTTGGACACGTGACACCATGCCGGAGGGTTGAAAAGAAGACTCAAAGGTTGAATAACCAATAAAAAAAATATTACCTTCACAAAAAATAACAACGGGGATACCCATGCGCGCCAAAGACATACTCAGCAGCCTTGTAATGCCTTTGAAACCTTCAGATCCGGGAAGCCTGGCCTTAAACTGGATGGAAGAGCTGGGCGTGTTGCACCTTCCGGTGGTAGAAAATGAAAAATACCTGGGGCTGGTAAAAAACGAAGACATATACAGCCTGGAAGATGTTGATGAACCATTGGGGAAAACCAGGTTGCCCCTGATCAGGTCCTACGCAAAAACCGACCTGCATTTTTTTGAGGTGCTGCGTATGGCTGCCACGGAAAAGCTTTCGCTGGTGCCGGTACTGGACCAACACAACCATTATAAAGGGAGCATCACCCAGGCGGATATCATACAGGCGATGGCAAATTTCACGTCCGTATCACAGCCTGGAGGCATCATCGTCCTTGAGATCAGCGCACAACAATATTCACTGAGCGAAATCTCACGTATCATCGAAGCAAACGATGCGAAAGTCCTGAGTACCGCCATCACCTCGGCTGCCAACAGCACAAAACTGGAAATCAGCTTGAAGGTCAGCGTGATGGACCTGTCTTCCATCATCCAGACCCTGAACCGCTACGACTACATCATCAAGGCTTCTTTTGCAGAAGAAAGCCAGTATGATACCCTGCTGAACGAAAGGTTTGATTTGTTGATGAAGTTCCTGAACACTTAAGCGACCAGAGGATGTGCAATGAACAAAAGGATCGTTTGTTTGGTATTCTTAGTTTATGTGGCCGCCTGGCCGGCCTGCAGGCCGCTGTATTCAACCTCCGCAGAGGAGAATGTCAGCGGGCACAGCGCCCCGGAAATCTATTCTGCTGACACCATCCTGCTTCCCTTTCCCGAAGTAACGATCGACACCATCTTGTTTGAAGGCCACAGGCTCACGCGCGACAGGACGGTGCGGCGCGAACTGCTTTTCCGGTCCGGCGACACCCTGAACACCAAAGAGCTGGCAAAAAAAACCGTTGGCAGCCGGTCAAATCTGATGAAGACAGGGTTGTTCAATTTTGTGGAGGTAACCATTGATGAATCCGCATATCCTTCATTGGTTGTCACCTATACGTTAATAGAACGCTGGAACATATGGCCCATCCCAATTTTGGAGCTTGACGAACCAAACCTGAATCAGTGGCTTGAAAATCCTTCATTTTCAAGAATTAACTATGGGGTCAACCTGCTGGTGATCAATGCAACCGGAAGAAATGAACGCATCCGGCTGGCAGCCAGGGCGGGGAATGTACAAACCCTTCATTTTCTTTTAAAAACCCCCTACTGGGGCAAAAAACAAAACCTGAGATGGGAACTTTGTTACAGCCTCGACAGGACAAAGCGGCGTGCCTACAACACGGAAAGGAACGAGCAACTGTTTGTGAAGCTTGCCGATGACTATGCTGCCAATGAACACCTGCTTGCAAGCCGCCTGACTTTCCGCCCGGGTCATTACAACACCCACAGTATGGCCGTTGGCTATCATAACCACCATTATGCAGACACTTTGCTGACATTGAACCCCCGCTTCGGACCGGACGGTAAAAACAGCTTTTCCTTTTTCAGCTTAAGCTATTCCTTTCAACGCGACCGCCGCAACATCATTGCCTATCCCCTGGACGGCCATCTGATCGATGGCAGCATAACCCGCAAAGGCCTGTCAATACTCAGTCAAGAAAACATGGACGTCACCACCCTTGAGGGAACGATCAGACATTACATCCCTCTGCGCCCCAAATGGTATGCAGCATGGAGCATCAACGGTAAATGGAGCGAAGGTTCCACCCTTTCCTACTTTGACCAGCAGGGTCTGGGCTTTAGCCGCTCCCTGATCAGGGGGTATGAAAACTATGTGGTTGACGGACACAAGTTCCTGGTAATTAAATCCAACCTCAAATACAACCTGCTGCCGGAAAGGGTCTCTGAACTCGGGTTTATCCGTACCAAAAAATTCTCCCTCATCCATTACGCCATCTATTTGAATATTTTTGCCGATGCAGGCATCATCAACGACCGGCACTTCAATGAGAACAACAACCTGGCGAACAAATGGCTTGCCGGGGCAGGATTGGGCCTCGACTTCCACACCTATTACGATACCGTCATGCGGACCGAGTTAACCCTGAACAGGCACGGCAAAGCCGGTTTATTCTTTCACCTGAGGGCACCTATATAATTTTGCAGTGCTGCCCTTTAATCGATGAAGCGTTCCCCGGCAGGGAACAGGCAAGAAAGGAGGTGGCAGGCCCGTTTCCGAAACAAACTAAACAAAAAACCAACCCATGTGTTTTGCCAAAAAACTTTTATCTTTAACCCCAATCCAAATCTCAAATTAATCCCAGTGTATGAAAACCAGGCCACGATTGTCATTTTGGCAGATATGGAATATGAGTTTCGGCTTTTTGGGCATTCAGTTCGGTTTTGCCCTTCAGAATGCGAATGTCAGCCGGATTTTTGAGACCCTTGGCGCACAGGTGGAGGCCATCCCGATATTATGGATCGCCGCTCCTGTGACAGGCCTCATCGTCCAACCCATCGTAGGGTACATGAGCGACAACACCTGGACCCGGCTCGGCCGTCGCAGGCCTTATTTCCTTTTCGGGGCCATTGGCGCCTCCATCGCCCTGATCCTGTTACCGACAGCGCCATTGTTATGGATTGCCGTGGGCATCTTCTGGATACTCGGGGCCAGCATCGATATGTGCATGGAGCCCTTCAGGGCATTTGTCGGCGACATGCTTCCGCCCGACCAGCGAAACAAGGGCTTTGCCATGCAAAGCTTCTTTATCGGCACAGGCTCGGTCATCGCCTCCATGCTGCCATGGCTTCTGACCAATGCGTTCAATGTGGCCAACATAGCTCCGGAAGGCCAGGTGCCACCCTCCGTCCGACTGGCCTTCCTGATCGGCGGCATCGTGTTTTTCAGCGCAGTGGCCGTAACGGTATTCCGCACCAGGGAATATTCACCCGAACAACTCAAAGAATTTGAAGAGCTTGAAAAAGGGAAAGATAGAGTCGCCAGGGACCACCAGTCAGGAGAACTGCTGCCCTATACACGCTTTAGCAGACCATCTGTCCTGTGGATCCTTTTTGGGGCCCTGCTCACCTTCCTGGTTTACAGGTACGACTTCATCCGCAGCGACCTCTATATCCTTACGTTTGGCTTCATGATATTCGGCATTATCCAATTCGTCGCCGGCAAGCTCATCAAAAGCGAAATGACCAAAAACGGTTTTGTTACCGTGGTCAACGACCTGTTTCGCATGCCAAAGACCATGGGTCAGCTGGCCGTCGTCCAGTTCTTTTCCTGGGTGGGGCTCTTCACCCTTTGGACATTCGGCACCCCGGGGGTTACCAGCCACCATTACGACATGAAGCTGTACCCGCGACATGTGGCCACCCTCGTGGAAGTGTCCGAAAAAATGGAAGAGGAGCCTCATGAGGCCTGGGAGCGCCGCCTCCCAGCTATCCAGGAAGACCTGGATCTTTACAAAACAGCCATCGCCGAAGGAGAGGTAGAGGTGGTGTCGTCCATGCGCGTTGTCCGCTTCTTCCAGCAACATGCCGACAAGATCGACCTGCCCTCCGATGTGCAAGAGCGTTTGCTTTATATCGACCAGGAATACAATACGGGCGCCAACTGGGTGGGGGTGTCCTTTGCCGTGTACAACGGCTTTGCCGCCCTCATTGCCTTCCTGCTGCCAGTGATCGCCAGGAAGACAAACCGCAGGTACACCCACGCCTTTGCCCTGACCATGGGCGCCATTGGCTATCTGAGCATCCTGGTGGTACCCAACCCCAACTGGATCATCCTCTCCATGCTGGGCGTCGGCATCGCCTGGGCCAGCATCCTGGCCATGCCCTATGCCATCCTCACAGGATCCCTGCCCTCACATAAGATGGGAACCTACATGGGGCTATTTAATATATTTATTGTGATGCCGCAAATCGTGGCCGCAAGCATCCTGGGGTCCTTTATCAGCATCGTAGCACCCGGGCAACCCATCTTCGGACTGGTATTCGGAGGCATATCACTGGCAATCGGTGCCATCATGATGATCTTCGTGGTGCACGACCCGGATGAGAAACTGATCAAGAAAACCTTTGAAGCCCTGAAAAAATAAACAGAAACGGCACCCGGACAACTCGCCAGGCAGCCTGGCGACCGTTACACCACAAACTGTTGTATACGTCAAACAACCATTGTCAGACAAGAAAACCAAACCATAACCTATGGAACGCAGCAGCGGCATATTATTACATATCACCTCCCTGCCGGGAAAATACGGGATCGGCACCATGGGCAGCGAGGCCCGTCGCTTTGTAGACTTCCTGGTGGCCTCCGGCCAAAAACTGTGGCAGATCCTTCCCCTGGGTCATACGGGCTACGGCGATTCTCCCTATCAGTGTTTTTCCGCTTTCGCGGGAAACCCTCTCATCATCGACCTGGAAAAGCTCATGGAGCAAGAACTGCTGACTCCTGGAGAGCTGCCAGAAAACGAAAGCTTCCCCGAAGATGCCGTCGATTATGGGAAAGTGTTTCATTATAAATACAAGCTGCTGGAAATAGCCCATGGCCGCTTTACCGTCTCCGGCGACGATGACCTGAAAAAGCAATACAACACCTTTTGCACAAGCAATAAATGGTGGCTCGACGATTATGCCTTCTTCATGGCCCTGAAGATCCACCATGGAGGCAAGGCATGGATGGAATGGGACAAGCAGATCAAACTGCGCGAACCAGATGCTGTCGGGCGCTATCAAGAGCACCTGGCCCAAAGCATCGACTTCTACCGCTTCCTTCAGTTTGTCTTTTACCATCAGTGGCTCGAGCTGAAATCGTACGCCAACAGCAACAACATCGAGATCATTGGCGACCTTCCGCTCTATGTTGCCCTCGACAGTACCGAAGCCTGGGCCAATCCGGCAATCTTCGACTTCGATGACACACTGACCCCGCGGACTGTTGCCGGGGTGCCGCCTGACTATTTCAGCGAAACCGGACAGCTGTGGGGCAACCCCATTTACAACTGGGAATATCTTGAAGAACAAGGGTTTCAGTGGTGGATTGACCGCATCAAGGCCAACTTCCTGTTGTACGACATCCTGCGCATTGACCATTTTCGCGGCCTGGCCGCCTATTGGTCAATACCTTATGGCGAAAAAACAGCCGTCAAGGGACAATGGATTGAAGTTCCCGGAGAAGCCATGCTGAAAGCGGTGTACCACAAACTGGGTGAAAAGTCAATCATCGCCGAAAACCTGGGCGTGATCACACCCGACGTTGAGGAGCTGCGCGAAACGTTCAACATGCCCGGCATGAAAATATTGCAGTTCGCCTTCGACTCAGCCGAAGACAATGAGTTCATCCCCCACACCTACGACAAAAACAGCGTGGTATATACCGGCACCCACGACAACAACACCACCGTGGGCTGGTTTAAACACAGTCCGCCGCAAGACAAACAAAACATGCACGATTATTTTTGCCTCGACGAAAAAGACCCGGCATGGTCCTTCATCCGCCTGGCATGGTCAACGGTTTCCAACCTGGCCATCGCCCCGATGCAGGATGTACTCAGGCTCGGCGAAGAGGCCCGGATGAACTTTCCCGGAAAAGCACCGGGATACTGGAAATGGCGTTTTCAGCAAAACATGCTGACCGATACCCATGTCAGAGATTTGCGGAAAATCACAGAAGTCTACGGACGAGCCTGACCGGCGACACCCCACCACCAGGAGGTGAGATAAAAAGGGGTGGTTTCGGTGGCGGATGACCATCGCATGGCGAGCTCCATGTGACCGAAATATAAAAATTAAGAACACATGAAAAAAACAGACATCCTGCAAAAGGCAGTTGAAAAACTGGAAAAGTACACCGATAAAAAACACCTGGTGGTCGGGTTCGACGGTTTCGTAGATGAGATCATCCAGGTGGTGGACAAGCGGAAAAACCAGGAAGAATACAAGCGGATCAAAAACATCAAGGATTTTTCCGAACGCATCGCTTCTGTTGCCGGCCTCAGCGCCAACATTGAACTTGTCCCCGTTCAGACCAAGCTGGGTGGCAACGGGCCAATCATGGCGAATGCCATTATCGCCCAGGGCCAGCAGGTGACATATATCGGAGCCCTCGGAAAACAACATGTGCACCCGGTGTTCCGGTCTTTTGCCGACAACTGCCGAAACGTGATATCCCTGACCGACCCCGGACATACAGATGCCCTTGAGTTTTACGACGGCAAGATCATGCTTGGCAAGATGAACAACCTGGTCGAGGTGAACCTGGAACACCTCATGAAAAAAATGACAGAAGAGGAGCTGTCATCACTGTTGTCTGCAACAGATATGGTGGCTTTTACCAATTGGACAATGTTGTCGAACCTGAACGGCATCATCAAACAGTTCGGAAAGATCATCACAAAGCAACAAAAAAAACCCTCTGTGTTCATCGACCTGGCAGACCCCAGGAAACGGACCAGCGACGACATCCGCAAGGTGCTGACGATCATCTCCGGCCTGCCCTGCGATACCGTGCTGGGAATGAACATGAGCGAATCCACCATCATCACGCAGGTCCTGGACATACAAGAAGATGGTGTGCTGCAACGGGCCATAGAGATCAGAAAGAAACTGAACATCAGTGGTGTCGTGATCCACCCGGTAAACGGAGCCGCCATCGCCCACGAAAAAGAATCCATATGGATAGATGGCCCCTATACGAAAAAACCCGTTCTGACCACAGGTGCCGGCGACAACTTCAATGCAGGCTTTTGTAACGCCTGGCTGGGCGGCTTTGACCCCGCAGAATGCCTGATGGTGGGTGTATGTACCTCCGGTTTCTACGTCCGCAACGGGAAGTCACCCTCCCGGATAGAACTGCTGGGGTTCATGAACCACTGGCTCAGTAAAAACTGCGGCAGTATTTGATGTTTTCTTCCCGGCTCCTTCAACGGCCAACTCTTTTTGACCGTGAACACCCTTGCCAAAACCAGACACTGATGCTACCCCACCACGGGTAACCACAACACTTTACGGCTCCGCCCCCAACACCCGGTGTTTTGACCTTTCAGGCCCTTACAACCTGGCCGCCCATAAAAGATGCGTCCGTTTTTGTATACATACTGTACGCCTGCGAACACTTTCGTGTGCCATTAGNACACAGGATCTGTTTATAATTGTCTATAATAAAGCATATTATGAGGTTTGGCACGGAGTTGGATGCAAAAAGAGTGAAGACAGCAAAAAACAAAAAAAACATAAAAAAACCCTCTGAGTCATGAAAACAAGAACCCTGATCACCGCAGCAATCATTCTTTTCAGTGTAACCATGGCAAGTGCAACACCGAAGCAATTCTCCCTTACCTTTTTCGATTCACAAGGAGACACCTTCACCATCCCAATGATGGCAGAAGAAGCCGAAGCCACCCCATTCGACACAGCCGACGGTTTCAGCCAGGTAGAGGACAAAGACACCTTGCATATAATCGACATCTCACCGTTGATCGAGCCTGAAAAAGAGGAAGACCTGCCTTTTGACCTTGATGCAGTATTGCAAACCATAAAATAAAGCATTGTTAACCCCTTTGTTCCATAATTATTTTCATCGCTGATTTTCAATAGTTGTTTTGGTTCCCGGGTCTTCTGCTCCTTGCGGAAGGCCCGGTTTTGCATCGCGCATTGCCAAATACACCGTCTGCATTTATTTTGGTAATTTTGCACACGGCAAAGGTCCGGGCGCCTGAAACACGGGGACAGCATTTCAGAAGTCAAAATATCCGGCCAGCATCGTACGTTATCAGAGCGTGTCCATGACCCATAACCCTCCTTACAGAAGAACATTATCCTGGCAAATGGTGCTGGGAATAGTCGCCGTGTTGCTCTTTTACGCATGTGCAAATGTGGTGGCACCCACCGGCGGGCCCAGGGATACAGAACCCCCTGCAGTCGTGAGAAGCACGCCTCCAAACCATTCCGCCAATTTCGATGGTGACGCGATCCGCATCTTTTTCGATGAATTTGTCGAACTCCGCAACATACGCCAACAGCTGCTCATCTCCCCCCCTTTGGAAGAAGCCCCTGAAGTGCGCATCAGGGGGCGGTCTGTCATTGTTGAAATTGAAGAGGATTTAAGGTCCAACACCACCTACAATTTCTTTTTCGGAGACGCCATCCGCGACATCACCGAAGGCAATCCAATCCCGAATTTTCAGTTTGTCGTGTCTACCGGCAACTATGTGGACTCACTTGCCTTGAGCGGCCGGGTAAAAAACGCTTTCAACCTGCGGCCGGAAGAGGGCATATATGTGATGCTGTACGAAAACATCCACGACTCTGTACCCTACCTGGAGCGCCCTGTATATCTCGCCAAAACCGATAAAGAGGGCCGGTTTACCATCAGCAATATGAGTGAAGGCGACTACCTGATGTTTGCCCTGGATGATAACAACAACAACTTCCTTTACGACCTGCCGGACGAAAGGATCGGTTTCCTTGACTCACTCGTCCGCCCAAAACATATTCCAGGACTAACGGAGGGTGTCGAAGACGACACCTTGTCAATACCGGATCCGGGGCCGAAGTACACATTATACCTTTTCCGGGAAGTTGACACCGTGCAGCGGGTGACCTCTTCATCCCTGACTAAAAAGGGGCTGATCACCATCGCGTTTCGTGTGCCATTCGATTCGGCCCATGTCCGCGACCTGCGTGACCCCCCCCTTGTCAGCTCGTGGCATATCCCTGAGTTCAGCCAGGGGAAAGATACATTAAAGCTCTGGTTTGCGGAAACGGGCAGGGACTCCCTGTTTTTGGAGGTGCTTGACGGGGACCTTATCCTGGACACGATCCGGCGATCCACCACCCCCCGCCGCACCCGCGAAACAGATGCAACAGAAGCCCCCCCCGTATTAAACATTTCGCCTGACTTCCGCAGGGCATCAGCCGTGCCTTTTTACCAGCCCCTGACCCTCAAAAGTGAACACCCCGTAGAAGCCATCGATACAAGCAAGATCCAACTATTCATCCACGACAGCATCCCTGTCTGGTCGAACTTCCGCTTCAAAGACCATGTACGTCGAAGCATCACGATGGAACCCGCCCTTGAAGAGGGAACATCATACCTTTTGGAAGCTATGCCCGGTGCCTTTACAGACATTTTCGGCCTGACCAACGACACCCTGGCAAGCAGGTTTAAGACCACCTTGCTCGAGAACTACGGCAACCTGATTGTGGACCTGGCCTTGCCGCCCAACGGCTTGCAGTACATTCTCCAGTTGCTCGACCGCAACCTGGAGGTGATGCGTGAACAGATCGTCCTTGAGGGGGGCAGCTACACTTTTTACCACCTTAGGGCCGGCCAGTATCGCGTGCGCCTCATCGAAGACCATCAGCAAAGCGGACAATGGGATCCCGGGAACTACCTGCGCAAGGTCCAACCCGAACCGGTCCACATGCTCCCCGACACCATACAGATCAGGGAAAACTGGGATGTGCAAATGCCCTGGATCATCTCACCACGTTCACCATAATCCCAGTTATTGCTCACTCTTTTCCGTTGTTGTCCGGTTTCTGCACAGAGCCGCCCGAATAATGAAGAAGTGTTGCCACGACATGACAAACCACCCTTTTTATGACCGGGCTGTCAATGCACCGGAAGGAACCGACCCGGAAATACAAATAGTGGCAACCTATCCCCACCACATGTTGACCCCTTTGTCCTTTAGGCAATTCAACAAACTTTTTCTATCTTTGCATATAATTTCACAGAACATTATTCGCTGTGATAATTATTTGCTAACCAGTTAACAACTCATGGCAAGAATTGTCATTTGTACATTGTTTTAAAAAAACCAAACGATGAACATTTCGCACATAGAGCACATCGGTATTGCCGTTAAGGACCTGGAAGAATCGATCCGTTTTTATGAAGACGTATTGGGGTTAAAATGTTATGCCATCGAGGAGGTATCTGACCAGAAGGTAAGAACCGCTTTTTTCCGTGCGGGCCAGACAAAGGTAGAGTTGTTGGCGTCGACTGACCCGGAGGGGCCTATTGGCAAGTTTATTGAAAAGAAGGGCGAGGGTGTCCACCACATGGCTTTTGCCGTGAAAGGTATTGACAATGCGTTGGCGCAGCTCGATGAAAAGGGGATCCGCCTGATTGACCAAAAGTCGCGCAAAGGTGCTGAAGGCCTTGACATTGCCTTTCTCCATCCAAAGTCCACCCATGGGGTATTGATGGAGTTGTGTGAGGACAAAGGTTCGTCCTGAGTGTTGTTCCCGTTCCTGACAGTCCTGATTTGGGCTCCGGGCAAGAACGGTCGGGGGATCACACAACCTTCATTTTCAACAGACATCACAATCCATTTATCCTAAAGACCCTTTTTATGGCATTCGAAGACAAGATCAAGGAATTGTTGCAAAAGCGTGAACTTGCCAAGCTGGGAGGGGGTCAGAAACGTATTGAGACCCAGCACCGCAAGGGCAAGCTGACGGCCCGTGAGCGCATTGAACTATTGCTGGACGATGGCAGTTTTGAAGAGTTCGACATGTTTGTGACCCACCGTTGCACTGAGTTCGGCCTGGGTGACAAACATTTTTACTCGGATGGGGTGGTGACGGGTTATGGCACCATTGACGGGCGTGTGGTATATGTGTTTGCCCAGGACTTCACCGTGTTTGGTGGCTCATTATCGCTTGCCTACGCAGAAAAGATCTGCAAGGTGATGGACAAGGCCCTGAAGATGGGTGCGCCCGTGATCGGGCTGAACGACAGCGGTGGCGCCCGAATCCAGGAGGGTGTTAACAGCCTGGCGGGCTATGCGGAAATCTTTCAGCGCAACATCATGGCGTCGGGCGTCATCCCGCAGATCAGCGCCATCTTCGGCCCCTGCGCCGGCGGGGCTGTTTACTCTCCGGCGCTGACAGACTTTTCGGTCATGACAAAAGAGAACAGCTATATGTTTGTCACCGGCCCCAAGGTGGTGAAAACAGTCACCGGCGAGGAAGTTACAGAACAGGAGCTGGGTGGGGCGCTGACCCACGGTACCAAGTCGGGCGTTGCCCATTTTATTGCCGACGACGAGCGTGAAGGGATCCTGATGATCCGCAAACTCATCAGCTTCCTTCCGCAGAACAACCTGGAAGAACCTCCCCTGGAGCCTTCCGACGATCCTATCGACAGGCTGGAAGATGAACTCAACAACATCATTCCTGAGAATCCAAACAAACCTTACAACGTAAAGGACATCATCTATCCCATTGTTGACCACAGTGAGTTCATGGAGGTCCAGCGGACATACGCCCAGAACATCGTCACCGGCTTTGCCCGTTTCAACGGCATGTCGGCAGGGATCGTGGCCAACCAGCCCAACTACCTGGCAGGGGTCCTTGACATCAACGCATCCAGGAAAGCAGCACGTTTTGTACGTTTCTGCGATGCCTTCAACATCCCCCTGGTTACCCTGGTGGATGTCCCTGGTTTTTTGCCCGGCATCACACAGGAATACGGCGGGATCATCATCCATGGGGCCAAGCTGCTTTTTGCCTATGGAGAAGCCACCGTGCCCAAAGTGACGGTCATCCTGCGCAAAGCCTATGGCGGGGCCTACTGTGTGATGAGCTCCAAACACCTTCGCGGCGACATCAACTATGCCTGGCCCATGGCAGAGATCGCCGTCATGGGTCCCAAGGGGGCCATCGAAGTCCTGAAAAACAAAGAGATAAAAAACATCGATGACGAACACGACCGGAACGCATTCATCGCTGAACACGAAGAAGAGTATATCAGCAAGTTTGCCACGCCCTACAATGCAGCCAAATATGGCTACATCGATGATGTGATCGAGCCACGCAACACGCGGTTCCGCATCATCAGGGCGCTGCAGTCGCTTGCAACCAAGAAAGATGTGAATCCGCCCAAAAAACATTCGAATATCCCGTTGTAATAAACCCCAAAAGTCAGTGCCATGATCCACTACCCGACATTGATGGATGCCGTTGTTCAGAGCCCGGTCCTGCAAGTCAGCGCTGTCAGCGAATTTGCAAGGAACGATCCTTACGGCTTCATCATGGCCATGCTGGGCATGGGCATTGTCTTTACAATATTGATCTTGCTCTACGTGATCTTCTCCAACACGCCAAAACTGTTTACACAGTCGTTCAAGCAAAAACTGACTGCCCTTTTTAAAAGGAAGGCGCCGGAAATCGCTGCAGAAGAAGAAGTCGTTGAGCCGGAGCCGGACCTGACAGGAGAGGTCAATGCGGCCATTGCTGCCGCCATCCACCTCTACCGTTCGGAACTGCACGATTTTGAAGACACGGTGATCACCATGAAGAAGGTGTCGAGGTCGTATTCACCCTGGAGCTCCAAGATCTATGGGTTGCGCAACCTGAACCAACGATAGCAACATGATATCCACATACTGTCCATGACAGCGACTTATGTAAATACAGGATCTGGCCTGTCATTAAAAAATGAAAAGATGAAACGCCCATGACAGGTTTTTTTGACATTTCGACCTTTTGACAAATCATAAACAATGAAGAAGTACAAATTCACCATACACGGCAACCAATATGAGGTACACATCAAAAGTGTGGAAGACAACATCATCGAACTGGAGGTGAATGGTTCCACTTATGAGGTTGAGGTGGACAAGGTGATTCAGCCTGCAAAGACACCCAAGCTGGTCCGTTCGCGTGTTGTGCCTCCGGCAGATGACGGGCCTGCGGAGGAAGGAACAGGGGTCAAAGCAGCCGCCACCCCTGCAGGGAAGATCAGCTCTCCCCTGCCCGGCACGGTGGTCAACATCATGGTCAAGGAGGGGGACAACGTCAAGGTGGGACAGAAGTTGATGATCCTGGAAGCCATGAAGATGGAAAACAACATCGAGTCCGACAAGGATGGCAGGGTGGTCTCTGTCCCTGTCCGGCCCGGCCAATCGGTCATGGAAGGTGACACCCTCATTGAAATAGGAGAATAAGCAAAGTATGGATGCAGGTTTTTTTGGTTTTGTGTATGAACAGGTGTTGGAGTTTGTAAGCCACACCGCTTTTTCCAACCTGACGTGGGGGCATGTGGTGATGATCGCCGTTGGCTTGTTCTTTATCAACCTTGCCATCACCAAACATTATGAGCCCCTGTTGCTGATCCCCATCGGCTTTGGGATCATCATCGGCAACATCCCTTTCGACCTGGAGGCCGACCTGCAGATAGGCATCTATGAAGAGGGCAGTGTGTTAAACATGCTGTATTTTGGTGTTCAGCGCGGTCTTTACCCGCCGATCATTTTTTTGGGTATCGGGGCCATGACGGATTTCTCATCATTGTTGTCAAAGCCCCGGTTGGTGTTGCTTGGTGCAGCGGCCCAGTTCGGGATATTCGCCGCATATGCCTTTTCCTTGTACCTGGGGTTTAATCCGGCACAGTCGGGAGCCATCGCCATCATTGGCGGTGCCGACGGCCCCACGGCCATCTTTCTGTCTTCCAAGCTGGCCCCTGAGTTCATTGGCCCCATCGCCATCGCTGCTTACTCTTACATGGCACTTGTCCCGGTAATACAACCACCCATCATGCGGCTGCTCACATCCAAAAAAGAGCGTGTGATCCGCATGAAGCCCCCCAGGGCCGTTCCGAAACAGGAAAAGATCATCTTCCCCATCGTGGGCATCCTGCTCACCACCTTTATCATGCCCACAGCGCTGCCCCTGCTGGGAATGCTGTTTTTCGGCAACCTGTTGAAAGAAAGTGGTGTGACGAACCGTCTGGCCGAAACGGCCAGGTCTTCCCTGGTAGACATTGTGACCATCTTCCTCGGGCTCACCGTTGGCGCCTCAACACAAGCTACTGTTTTCCTTACCAGGGAGTCCCTGATGATCTTCGGGCTCGGGGCCGCGGCATTCGCCATCGCCACCTTCAGTGGGGTGATCTTCGCCAAGGTCATGAATTATTTCTCCCCGCCAGACGACCGCATCAACCCCCTCATTGGCAACTCCGGCGTTTCGGCCGTGCCCGACAGTGCCAGGGTGTCACAACATATCGGGCTGGAGTATGACAAGACCAATCATCTGCTCATGCACGCCATGGCTGCCAACGTATCCGGTGTTATCGGCAGCGCAATAGCCGCCGGGATACTGTTGAGCTTCCTGGCGTAAAGTTCATGTGTTGCGCTCCCGGGAGGCGGATGCGTCCGGGCAGATGCCTTCGGCAAACGACATGGAGCGGGGTCATCTCACATACACCCGGTACGCCCAGGGCTCCATCTCCATCGTAAAGCCTTCGTCGAAAGTGCATGACTCTCCTGTAAACAACTCCGTATAGGTGCCATGCCAGAGGTCGCCCCTGAAGTCCGCCTCCAATGGCTGATCGGACAGGTTCAAGACCACAAAAACCCTGTCTTCCCCTTTTTCACGTACAAAAGCGAACACCCGGTCATCGTGGCCGGTCATCACACGCAACATTTCGCCACCGAAGTCACCATTCCACAAGGCTTTGTTCTTTGATTTGAGGCCCAGCAGCGTCTGGTAAAAATCATGATATTTGTATTCGCCCCAGTCGATCTGGTCTTTTTCAAAGAACTCGAGCATCCGGTCAAAGCCGGCCTCCTGGCCGCTGTATATCAAAATGGTGCCCGGGATGGTGGCCGTGAACACGGCAAAAGCCTCCACCCCGTCTCCCAGCCGGTCGAACTCGGTACCCGCCCAGGAGTTCTCATCATGGTTGGTGATGAAATACATCTTGTAGGAGCCAACAGGGAACCCACCGGCATCATCAACAAAGAAATAATCATCAATGGCTTCAACTGTCTTTTCGCCGCTGGCAATATCATTCATGATATGGTGCATCCGCCATCCGTAGCCAGACTCAAAAGCATGTATATGCAGATCCGGGGTCTCCGCCTCAGCAAGAAAATAAACAGGCTTTATCTCTTCCAGTTCAGTCCGCGCCCTGATCCAGAAGTCGGTGGGGACCAGGTCAGCCACATCGCAGCGAAACCCGTCAATGCCAATCTCCTCGATCCAAAAACGCATCTCGTCGATCATGGCATCGCGCAGGCCATGGTTGGTATAATCAAGCTGTATCACATCCGTCCAGTCCTCATTGGGGGGATAAAAGTTTCCTTCCTCGTCCCTCTCGTAATATTCCGGGTTGGTCTCTGTCCAATGGTGATCCCAGGCGGTATGGTTTGCCACCCAGTCGAGAATGACATACATTCCCCTGGCATGTGCTTCGTCCACAAGCTCCCTGAAATCCTCCATTGTGCCAAACTCGTGATTGGCGGCGGTATAGTCGGCAATGGAGTAATAGCTTCCCAGCGTCCCTTTCCGGTTTTTCTCCCCAATGGGTTGGATCGGCATAAACCACAGCATGTCGACACCCATATCATCCAGGCGGCCCAGGTGTTCTCCAAAAGCCTCAAAGGTGCCCTCGGGAGTGTACTGTCTTACATTGACCTCGTAAATGTTGGCATTGATGCTCCATTCAGGATGATTCACGGTGCTGGCAAGTTTTTCCACGGTGGCATCATCCCTCTCGGGAGCTGGCCCGCAAGCAGCAAGCCACAGCAATGCGATGGCGAAAAGGACCGGGTTTCCCGGTTTAAAGAATATCCGTTTCATGGTTTTCATTTTTTGTGTGAGTAAACAAAATGGTCATTGTTCAGGGTATCTCTCTACCGTGTTGATCTTTGTGCTTTTCATTCAGGCCTAATATCTTGCCATCCATGTTCTTTGCAGGCACTGGCCTTTGCACCATGGTTGACGTGGTCAGGCATCCTGCTGACCGGCCGCCCTGACGAGAAAATAGTTTTTCTTCCCCCGTTGTACCAGGATGTATTTGTCGTTGATCAGCCGGGAGGCATCTACCGTAACAGTTTCTGCAGCACGTATTTTGTTAATGCTGATGCTCCCCTCTTTGAGCATCCGGCGCGCCTCACCCTTTGATTTGACGATCTGCGTCTTTTCTGCCAGAAAGTCAACCACCCCGACACCTGCCTGGATTTCCCGGCGCGAAATTTCACACATGGGGACCCCATCAAACACCGCAAGAAATACTTCTTCAGGCAATTTGTGTAAAGCCTCGGCTGTCCCCCTGCCGAACAGGATGCCGGATGCTTCCACCGCGGTGTCGTACGCTTCGCGGCCATGTACCCTGACGGTGATCTCTTCGGCAAGAACTTTTTGCAAGATCCGCCGGTGGGGCGCTTTATGATGCTCCTCAACGAGGGC
>SL_3KL_010_SEDDRAFT_10000854_pt1 | contig 26746 bp, 16 predicted proteins | sample SodLakKL_010_SED_2_FD_10381 | JGI IMG/M metagenome (IMG submission 10381) | reverse complement strand
GGTGATTTTGGCAAGCCACACGGGGAGTCTTTCCTGGAACTGCTGAAGGAACTGACAAAAGTTGAGGGCCTGGAAAGGATTCGGTTGTCGTCAGTGGAGCCTGATTTGCTGACTGAAGATATTATTCGCCTGGTGGCGGATCACCCGGTTTTGATGCCTCATTTCCACATCCCACTGCAATCGGGCAGTGACGCAATGCTGCGGGCCATGGGACGCCGATACACGACAGCCCTCTTTGCAGAAAGGGTTGAAGCAATCCGCCGTTTTACTCCGCATGCCTGCATCGCCGCCGACCTCATAGTCGGGTACCCGGAAGAAACCGCAGCCCATTTCAAAGAATCATTAAATTTTATTCAGGACCTCGATGTGTCTTACTTTCATGTATTCACCTATTCCGAAAGGGCCGGCACCCGGGCCGCAAATTTAAAATCCCGGGTTGACATGGCTGAGCGGAAGCGGCGGTCCCGGGAGATGCAAGAGCTGTCATCCCGGAAGAAAAAACGGTTCATTGAGCAAAACCGCGGGCGCCGGGAAGCGGTTCTCTGGGAGAAGGAGGAACAGGGCGGATATATGTTCGGATTTACGGGGAATTATATCAAAGTCAAAACTCCCGGCCGGCCTGGCCTGGCGAACCAGGTACAGGAAGTAACGTTGAACATTACCGATGAAAACGGAGTTTATGTGGTATAGGCCTTTATGCCCGTGCCGCTCCGTCGTTTTATGGCCGGGAAAGAATGGGAATGAAAACAAACAACGCTGACATGGACTTACAATCAATTTGTTTACAGACCTGTAATATTGCGAAATCCGCCGGTGAATTTATCCGCGGTGAAGTCCCCAGGCTGAAGGCCGCAGACATTCGGCGCAAAGGCCTACATGATTTCGTGACTTATGTGGATACGGAAGCCGAAAAACGTATCGTTAAAGATTTGCAAAGGCTGCTCCCGGGGGCGGGTTTTATTGCAGAAGAAAACAGTATTGAAAAAAAGGGGGATGAATACTGCTGGGTAGTAGACCCCCTTGACGGAACCACCAATTTTATTCACGGCCTCCCTTGTTTCAGCGTTTCCATTGCCCTGATGAAACACCAGAAGGTGGTTATGGGAGTGGTTTACGAGATCAACCATGACGAATGTTTTTACGCCTGGGAAGGCGGTAGTGCCTGGATGAATGGCCACCCCATCAGGGTTTCGGGGGCGCCCTCACTGGCTGACAGCCTGCTGGCCACCGGTTTTCCTTATTATGACTATTCTTTGATGAAGCCATACATGGAACTGTTCACGTGGTGTCTTGAAAACACCCATGGCGTCAGAAGGATGGGAAGTGCCGCAGTAGATCTGGCTTACGTAGCCTGCGGACGCTTTGAAGGGTTTTTTGAGTACAGCCTCAACCCCTGGGACGTGGCTGCCGGCAGCCTGATTGTGAAAGAGGCTGGCGGCAGGGTGACTGATTTTTCCAGAAACAACAATTATGTATTTGGGAGGGAGATCCTGGCAGCAAACCAGGAGATTTTCGATGAGTTAATGCAGAAGGTGGAAAAAGTATTCACAAAGAATGAGTGATGGATCCTACTGGTGACACTTTTTTTGAATTTGCTGCCATTCTTGGAATAGCCGCTGTACTGGGGCTTTTGGGCCGGTTTCTCCGCCAGCCGCTGATCGTTTCTTTCATTGCGGTCGGGCTTCTCGTAGGCCCGCACGGGATTGACCTGCTGGAGTCTTTCGATAAAGTTGAGTTGCTCTCGGAAATGGGAATTGCGCTGCTGCTTTTCGCCGTGGGGCTCAAGCTTGATGTAACCCTGATACAGTCTACCGGTAAAGTGGCCCTGTTCTCAGGGCTGGGCCAGGTCACCTTCACCTCTGTATTCGGCTATTTCATATGTATTGCCTTAGGGTTTGATCCCATTCCCAGCCTTTACATTGCAGTCGCACTCACGTTCTCCTCCACCATTATCATCGTCAAACTGCTATCTGACAAAAAGGAGATACAGTCCCTGCACGGGCAGATATCGATCGGATTTCTGATCGTTCAGGATATTGTGGTTATCATTGCAATGATTGTGCTCTCAGCCATGGGGAGCCCCTCAGAATACACCGTACTGGAAGAAATGCTCATTGTATTTGCCAAAGGCATCGGACTGCTGGCATTCGTTATACTGCTGATGCGGTTTGTGCTGAACAAGATCACCAGTATCATGGCGCGCACCCCCGAACTGCTCATTCTTTTTTCAATTACCTGGGCCATCGCGCTGGCCGCTTTCAGCGACTACCTGGGGTTCAGTAAAGAAGTCGGGGCTTTTATGGGAGGAATTTCCCTTTCAGCCACACCCTACAGGGAAGTGATCTCCGGAAGGATGAACTCCCTGCGTGACTTTCTGCTGCTGTTCTTCTTTATTCACCTCGGGAGCCAGGTCAACGTGCCCCTGCTCGGCCAGCAGCTCCTTCCCGCGCTGATCCTTTCACTGTTCGTACTTATCGGAAACCCCCTTATTGTAATGACCATTCTGGGATTAATGGGATATCGGAAAAGAACGGGTTTCCTGGCCGGGCTTAACGTGGCCCAGATATCCGAATTCTCGCTGATTCTGGCTGCACTGGGTCTGAGCATGGGGCAGATCACCGAAGAAACCCTTGGCATGATTACCCTGGTGGGGCTGTTTACCATCAGCATCAGCACCTACCTGATCATGTATTCACATGAACTGTTTGAAAAAATCGCCCCGGCATTGTCTGTTTTTGAGAAGAAACGCCCCCACCTTGAGGTGGAGGATGAAGAGCTGCACAAGAAAAAATTTGACGTGATCATTTTCGGGCTGGGCATGTACGGATCCAATATTGCCTGTCAGCTTGAGGAGAAAGGTTTCAGGGTATTCGGGGTAGATTTTGACCCCCGTGCCGTGGCACGCTGGAAAAAACGGGGGCGGGTTGCGCAGTACGGTGACGCAGATGACCCGGAACTTCCGGAGATTCTCCCCATGGAGGCTCAATGTGTGGTATCCAGCCTGGATTCCAGGCAGATCAATAAGGCCCTCATCAAATACCTGAAACACGCCGGATATAAGGGAAGCATTGCCGTTACCTCCTACACCGGGCGAACGGCCAAAGAGATGGAAAAAGCCGGTGCCGACCTGGTGCTGCTTCCGTTTGCCGATGCCGCTGAAGTTATTCCGGATAAACTTGCGTCATTGAAACCACCGGAAAAGAGTAGCCCTCAAACGTTAAATGAGTGAACACGGAACCTGAAAATACGGACAACTAAAAATGTACCTGAAAAAATTGCTTATATGAACCAATCCAAAAAGTGTTTCGCGTCAGGGCCGGGACGATGGCTCCTTGTGTTTTCAATATTGTTTGCTTTCTCCTGCAACAGCCAGGTCAGCGAAGAAGCGGACCAGGTGACACCAGTGGTAACTGCGGAAGCGGAGATCCTTGATATGTCGGCCCGCCGTACCGTCACAGCACCTGTGATTGCCTACCAGCGTGTTTATATTACGGCACGCACTTCCGGTCAGGTACTTGAAATTTCTGCTGAAGAAGGGGATCGCATCCGCCAGGGAGAATTGCTTGTAAGGCTGGATACCCGCCGGCAGCAGGCACAACTGCAACAGGCAGAGGCCAACCTTGAAGAAGCCAGGCACCATTACCTGCGGCAGCGCCGGTTATTCGAAGCAGAAGTAATTCCCGAAGCAGAATACGAAACAGCAGAGCGGCAGATAAAAACAGCGGAAGCGGAAGTTTCATTATGGGAAGCTGAGGTAGAGCTTGGCCGTATTGAAGCCCCGATTGACGCAGTCGTTACCGACAGGCTGATAGAAGTGGGCACAAATGTGTCTGAAAACCAGCGACTGTTCACCATCGAAGACCATGATCTGCTGGTTGCCAGGCCAGGAGTTCCGGAAAATGATGTGGTACACCTGCGCAGGGGGCAGGATGTGGAAATGTCCTTTGATGCATTCCCGGAAATGACTTTCACCGGAACGATCAGGCGAATATTTCCTGCCGCAGATGCGATGTCCAGGCTTTTCACGGTAGAGGTGGAAATTGACCAGGAGCGGGCACCGGGCCCCATATATCCGGGTTACCTGTCAAGGGTACATTTCACCACTGATGAGAGGTCAGGTGTAACAGCCATTCCGCATGAGGCCCTCATCAGTGAAAATGGGAAAACGCTCGTGTATGTCATAGAAAACGACACTGCGTACCGGCGGGAGATTGAACAGGGGGTGCGCCGCGATGGTCAGGTTGAGGTAATGGCCGGGCTGGAAGCGGGCGAAATAGTGGCTGCCGGCAATCTGGACGCGCTTGAAGATGGCAGCCGCGTGGAGGTACAGGGCCGCTTCAGAAGGCACGGGTTCCGCAGATAAATCCGTCAGGTGCCGGCATATTCAACCAGGGCGTGAGCCCGGTAACGGGTCATGAAGCAGCGGTGGCTTTCCGGCCATGCAATTGTCGCCTGGCCATGCAATTGCCCCCTGAATTTAGCAAAATAGCCGGGGTTTCCCGGTTGTCAATAAAATGTGCTTACAGTATGTCTGATAAAAACAATCATCCTCCATCGCCACCCCGTGCGGGTCTTTCGTTGTTTGCCATTAACCGTCCCATAGCGACCCTGGCGCTGACTGCAGTCGTGATTGTGCTCGGGTTGCTTTTTTCAGGACGACTCCCCATCAGCCTGCTGCCGGAAGTGGACTATCCCCACGTACGCGTGGTTGTCAACTACCCGGGAGTTACGCCGGAAGTCATCGAGGAACAGGTTACCCGGGTGCTTGAACGCAACCTCTCTGCTACCGAAAATCTCACGGAAATCCATGGAAGGGCTTCCGAAGGGCGATCCTACATCGAGATGTATTTTGAGGTGGGTACAGATATTGACCTGGCCCTGCAGGATGCTGCGAGACAACTCGAAAGAGCCAGGGCAGAGCTTCCGGCAGGAACTGATCCGCCGCGGCTGATGAAAATGGACCCGTCGCAGCAACCAATTTTTGAACTGGCCTTTAGCTCTCCCCTGATGTCTTCCATTGAACTGCGCCAGTGGATTGATCAGCGTCTGGTTCCTCAGCTTCTGACAGTAAGGGGTACAGGTACAATAGAAGTAGCCGGTGGGAGAGAAAGGGAGATTGACGTGGTGGTGGATCCGGAAAGGATGCGCTCCTACAGGCTCAATATCACGGATATCAATAATGCCCTGGCCGGCCGCAATGTAGATATCGCCTCAGGGAATATAACTTCCACTGAATATGACGTGCTGGCACGCACAGAACATCGATACCGTAATGCATCGGAAGTAGCCAATACACTCATACGTTTGCCGGGTACAGACAGGAATGTGAGGCTCTCGGATTTTGCAGAAGTAGCTGACAGTCACAGGGAACAACGCCTGTTTGCCAGGCATAACGGACTTGATGCAGTTCAGGTTACCATTATGAAGCAACCCGACGCCAATACGGTTGAGGTGGTTGACCAGTTGCGGGCAACGCTTGAAGAATTGGAAGATTCAGGGTTTATCACCCCGGATATCTCATGGGATGTGATCCGTGATGAATCATTTTTTATTCGTGCTTCGCTCCGCTCGGTGGGGATTGCCGCCATTACGGGAGGAGTACTGGCCATGCTGGTTATTTTTCTTTTTCTGGGCAACCTCAGAAAATCCCTTATTATCGGGCTTACCCTGCCTGTGGCCATCATCGCCACTTTCCTTTTGATGAACATGGCCGGATTGACCCTGAACATCATGAGCCTTGGTGGGATGGCACTGGGGGTCGGGCTGCTGATCGACAACGGGCTCGTACTACTCGAAAACATATTCAGGCATCAGCAGGAATTAAAAAAGCCTGCCAGGAAAGCTGCAGAAGAAGGTACCGCCGAAGTTTTTCAGGCTGTACTGGCGGGTACCATGACCAACCTGGCAGCCGTACTGCCGTTCTTACTGCTGACCGGCCTGGCCGCACTGATATTCCGCGAACTCATCCTCACCATCGCCTTCGCCATGCTGGCCGCACTGCTGGCAGCACTCACACTGGTACCATCCATATACACACTAACCGCCACCCTGAGCAGGGATGGGTCAAAACCCAACCGGCTCACCCGGGGTTCCCGGAAACTGATCAGCCGGCTGACCGGTTATTATCATCAACGCATTCCGTATGTCATCAGAAAGCGGTATCCGATCATCATCGGGGCCACCCTGTTGCTGGCCGCAAGTATCTGGCTCATGCGGGGCATGGGAAGCGAATTCCTCCCTCCGGTAGATGACGGCCGGATCACCATGCGGTTCGTATTGCCCCTCGGCACAGCTCCCGAACCTACCCTTGAGGCCGGCATAATTATCGAAGAAGCCATACAGGAAATGCCCCATGTGGAGAACTATTATAGTACTGCCGGGGGCTATTTCCGGGGGGGGCAGTTGTCCATCCGGGGCGGAATGATCGACATGGTGGTCCAACTGATTCCGCCATCACAGAGAAGAGGTTATCCGGCTGAACGATGGGTGACAGAATTCTCGGAGAAAATCCGGGGGTTGGGCATGGCCTTCACCCAGGAAAGAATCAGGGGCCCGCGTATTGAGGGGCTGCAAACATCCGTGGTGGATGACGACATATCAGTTGGTGTGGTCGGGGAAGAGTTGGAGGTGCTCGAAGAAACGGCCAGGCAAATCCTTGCCCGGATCCGGGATTTAGACGGAATGGGAAGCGCACAGCTGGGAAGGGATGAAAGGATCCCCCAGGTGATTATCCGCCTTGATGAAGCGCGGGCGGCTGATATGGGGATTTCTTCCGAACAGGCCGGACTGGCGATCCGCACCGCAGTAGACGGCATGGTTCCAACCAAATACGTCAGCGGTGGGTTTGAATACAACATCCGGGTACGGATGCCAAGATCTCTTACGGGTTCGGCCACCACCATGGCCAACATGCCATTGTTTGATGAACAGGGCCGCCACATTAACCTGGGAAGCATTGCAGATTTTGAAGAAGATATGGGCCCGGCTCACATTGAACGGCTGAACCAGATCCGCATCGTCCGTGTAAACGGAACGGTCAACCCGCAGGAGGCCACGGTTGGCCAGGTGCAGCAGCGTGTCAGGGAAGCCCTGTCAGATCTGGAACTCCCTCAGGGCTACAGTCTTGTTTACGCCGGGGCAGCAGAGCAAATCACTGAAACCAACCGTTCAATGCGGCTGGCGATCATCCTGGCCATTTTCTTTGTGTTGGTGGTGATGGCTGTTCAGTACGAAAAGCTTTCAAGCCCCCTGGTGATCCTCACCAGCCTGCCGTTTGCTGTCACCGGGGCGGCCCTTTTACTCTATATCACGGGAACAGCACTGAGCGCTCCGGTTTTGCTGGGGTTGATCTTCCTGATTGGTATTGTGGTCAATAATGCCATCCTGCTGGTGGCCTTTGCAAACAAAAAACAGGAAGAAGGCCTGTCGCCGCGGGATGCTGTGGCAGAAGCAGGTTCAGTCAGGCTGCGGCCCATTCTGATGACCACACTGACGACCATATTTGGCATGACACCGCTTGCACTCGCCCTGGGTGAGGGCGGGGAGCTTCTACAACCACTGGCCCTGACGATTATCGGCGGGCTGGCTTTCGGGACGGTTCTGACCCTGATCATGCTGCCCGGCATCTATGTGATCGCCGAGGATCTGAAAAAAATCCGGAAAAAACATTAATTTCGTTGCTTGTACTCAAACCAATCAACAACCATTATGTGTACTACTTGTTTTTTTCAAAAAATTTCTGTTACCCTTTTATTTCTGATTCTTTGCTCCGTTCAGTCTTCAGGGCAGGTTCCCGGGGCGCGAACCAGCACCGAAGAAGACCGTGAAGCACTGTTTTATTATCTTATTGAAAAGACCATTGAGCGAGAGTCCATCGCTGAACCCAAAACCTGGGTAATGAATTATGACCCGCTCAAAGACATGCTGCAGTTCAAAGAGGAAATGATCGCCGCAGATACCGATGAAGCATTGTTTGAGGTACTGATGAAAATGAGCAACGTGCGCCGCGACAGGCATGCCGTGGTAAATCCTGTCGATGAAGGGTTGCAGATAAACCAGGATGTGAACCGGAGTGCCCCGCTGATATTTCAGACAGACTATTCCACGCCGGGCGACTACTTCTTTTTCATCGGGGATTACGCCACAGATATTTCCCGCCACACCGGACAAACAGCACCCGAAATCGGCGACCGGCTTCTTGCTGTAAACCAGATACCCATAGAGGAATACATTGAAGAATTGCGTCTTTTTATGCGCTACTCCAGTTATAACGGTCTCTGGAGACTGATGGCAGAAGCCATCCCTCAGCAGCACTTCCGCCTGCCTGTGCCGCTTGACAAAAATGATGTGACCTTTCAGCTTGAAAGGGCTGACGGAGAAGTTTACAGTCTTACCCTTCCCTACCTCGACCGTGATGAGATCCGTTGGGAAGGCCATTATAAACTGCATGGCGACGACCGGTATAAAGGCTTCCATAAAACCATTTCGACCATCAGTTACGACCTGTATGAGCACCCGGAACTGGAAGTGCTGGTCATTGACTGGTATGGCTTCAGGCCATCCCTGATTGAGGATGTGGACTCACTGCTGGCTTACGCCGATGCCAACGGCTTACTCAACCACGACATTGTTTTTGACGGCACCCGGGCAAGGGGCGGTTCCAACGGAGCCTACCTGATCGCCAGGCTTTTTTCCGATCCTTTTAAGGTAACATTTGGCAATCTCAAGCTCAGCGACCTCACCCCCCTGTTTGTGGAAGACCGCCTGAAGGCTTATGAAGAAGGCACCCTGGGTGGCACAACCGACGGGGGAACCCGGCAAATAGACTGGCTCACCAATGACGTCATGGAAGCCTATGAAAGGGGAGACAATTTTACCACCAATGTACCCCACAAGCTGGCCCATTTGCCAAAGGATTCAGACGGCGTCCACCAACCGGCTGCTTTTGGGTTTAAAGGTGAAACGGTGTCATTGCTCGGCCCTTATGGAGGATCCCATCTTGACCAGTATGCATCCATGGTCATTGACAACAACCTGGGGTATACCGTGGGCATGCCTGTCGGAGGTTTCAGCAGCACCTGGGAATTCGGCGAGATCCTGCATTTCCCGATCAGCGGAGAGCCCGTTGCCTATTTTGAATGGGGCATGGGCAACACCATCCGGCCCAACGTGGATCACCCTGTTGACATCGTAGATAAATACGGGAGGTATTACGGAAGATCCATGCATCCCGATGGCGTGGTACTGGAAGGCAACCCCCCTCCTGTCGAAAATTTTATTCCGATATCACGGGATAACTATTTAAATTACTATGATATTTTACTGGAAGAAGCATTGAACCACCTCGGCCATCAACGCTAGGATGCCAATAGCCCCTTTGATTATGTATCGCATATCAAACCCATCAATCACCTAACCCAAACATGTAATTATGAGAAAATTTATCTTGATGTTATCTGTCGCATTACTTTTTGCGGGCTGCGGCCCTGCCAATGATGCAGGAGAACAGAGCCCGGTGGATCAGCGCACCATAGAAAGCGTTGTTGAAGAACTTACCGAACAGCACGGCGCACAACATGAAGACCGGATCCGCAGAGGCGTGACACAGGCCGCCACATTATGGCGTGAAAAAGACGGAAGTGCCGGTGATTTTGAAACATTCTGCCTGCAACGCTTTATTGGCAGCCAGGAAGAACTGGACGAAGTGTTTGACCGGCTGGCTCACAATTTTGAGCACCTGTTCGGATACATGAACCGCATCAGCCTGGAAATGAATCGCCAGCTGCATGAAGACCGTGGTCCCATCCACTACATCGATCAGCTTTTCGGAGCCTATAGCCCCGGAGCTCACATACAGGACGACCTGTATGACAGCAAAATTGCTTTTGTGGTTGCCCTGAACTTCCCTCACTACACACTGGAGGAAAAAAACGAGATGGGCGGAACATGGAATGACCGTGAATGGGGCTATGCCAGGCTGGGAGACTATTTCACCGCAAGGGTGCCTGCTGCTTTACAGCAAAATTACAGCCAGGCAAGCAATGACGCCAGCATGTATATTTCCGAATACAATATTTTTGCCGGAGAACTCCGCAACGAGGAAGGCGAAAAACCTTTCCCGGAAGGAATGAAGCTGCTGGCGCACTGGAACATCCGCGATGAAATCAAGTCCAATTACGGCCAGCCAGGCGGACTGGAGAAAAAGGAAATGCTTTACCAGGTCATGCTTCGCATTATCAACCAGGACATTCCGGAGCAAGTGATCAACAGCGATGAATATGAATGGAATCCCCATACCAATGAATTATGGAGAGGCCAGGAAGAAGTTACCCCTGAGCCGGAGGGATCACGTCGCTATGCGCACCTGCTGAATATTTTCAATGCGCTGCATAATATGGACCCGTATTATCCGCATCTTGACACTTATATCAAGCGCAATTTTGACAGCAGAATGGAAATCCCCCAGGAAGAGGTGGAGGCACTGTTCCGTGAATATGCCGATTCTCCGCTTTTGCGGGAAACAGCCCAACTGATCAGCGAACGTCTGGGCCGTGAGTTGCGCCCCTATGACCTCTGGTATGACGGGTTTAAGGCCCGCAGCGGCATCTCCGAAGAGGAACTCGATGAGATCACCAGGCGCAGATACCCTGATGCGGATGCCCTGAACCAGGACCTCCCAAGAATATTGAGAGAGCTGGGTCACAGCCCGGACATGGCAGAATTCATTGCCGGGAAGATCGAAGTTGACGCTGCAAGAGGATCGGGCCATGCCTGGCGGGCATCCATGCGCAGCAAGCCTTCTCACCTGCGTACCAGGATCGGAGAAGACGGCATGGATTATAAAGGGTACAACATTGCCATCCACGAATTTGGTCACAATGTGGAGCAGACCATCAGCACCCACTTTGTAGACAATTATTTCATCAATGGCATCCCCAACACTGCCTTCACAGAGGCGCTTGCATTTATGTACCAGAAGAGGGACCTCGATTTCCTTGGCATGCAACAGGATGACCCGATGCAGGAACACCTGGAGGTTTTGGACGTATTCTGGGACAACTACGAAATGATGGGCGTCTCACTGGTTGATATGAATGTATGGAAATGGTTGTATGACAACCCGGAAGCCACACCGGAAGAATTGCGTGAAGCAGTGCTGGAAATTTCCAAAGATATCTGGAATGAATATTATGCCGACGTATTCCAGTCGCGTGACAATCCTTTGCTGGCAATCTACTCACATATGATTCAGTCACCGCTTTATCTGTCCAACTACCCCTACGGCCGCCTGATCAAATTTCAGCTGGAAGACTTTGTCAGCGAAAAGGATTTTGCCGAAGAGGAGTTGCGCATTTTCTCCATCGGGCAATTAACCCCGAGACACTGGATGAATGAAGCTGTGGGTGAACAGATCAGTAATCTGCCCATGTTTGAGGCCGTGGAACAAGCCCTGGAAGCTATGCAGTAATTATTTCAGAAACAATTGTCAGAAATCTCAGAACCTATTGAAAAACAACACATTCAACGGACACAAAGAAGCGGCACGGCCACTGCAGAAAATATTCCGGGCCGTGCCGCCTTCTTATGACAGGATCAACCGGCTGCTGACCTTCGGTATCGACGAGTACTGGCGAAAATTGGCCGCCAGACGATTACTGTCAGACAACCCGGCCAAAGTATTGGATCTTTGCACCGGTACGGGCGACCTTGCCATGCATCTGAGAAAAAGGGCCACACCGGAAACCACCGTTCTTGCGCTGGATTTCAGTGAATCAATGCTGGATTTTGCACGAAAAAAAGCAGCACGACGCAAGCTCAACGGCATTTCATTTATTCACGGTGATGTTGCAGACATGCCTTTCGAAGATGAGAGCCTTGACGCGATTGGCATTGCCTTTGCTTTTCGTAATCTGACCTACAAAAACCCCGACAGAGACCTGTTCTTTAGAGAAATACTCCGCGTATTGCGTCCCGGGGCCCCGTTAGTCGCCGTAGACACCAGTCAGCCGGGAAACCCCCTGATGCGTAAGTTATTTCATATCTATATGAAACATATTACCGGACCGGCCGGGGGGCTCCTTTCCGGTCACCGTTCAGCATACCGCTACCTGGCCCACTCGGCCATCGACTATTATACAGCACCGGATTTACAGAAAATAATTCTTGAGGCGGGTTTCAAAAGCGCGGAATACACACATTTCCTCAACGGCATTACTGCCCTTTGGGAATGCAGAAAGTAAGACAAGTCCATACAGTAAAGCGTACACATCGCAGGAGCATCCCGGCAGTCTGCCTTATGATATTTTAATCAAACCCCGGACGGGGGGTTTCCGGCGTGGACTCCGGCAGGATGGGCTTTTCCAGTGCATAGGCCGGAATTTCACCGGTCAGCGCCTTCAGGAAAGCAACGATTTGTTCGTTCTGTTCCTCTGTAAGCTCTTCATTCAGCATGTCCCGGGCCACAATGTCCACTGTTTCACCCAGGCTCCATACACTTCCGTCGTGCAGGTACGGATAGGTCTGGGCAATATTCAGCAGCGAAGGAACTTTGAAGGAATGCCTGTGCAGCTCGTTGCCGGTAATGTCAAAACGGCCCAGGTCACTCTCTCCCGATTCACGTTCTGCAGGGGTTTCAAAAACGGCAAAAGCACCACCACCCAAAGCTGCGCCCCCGTGACATGACTGACAGCCCACATCCATAAACACCTGCAGGCCCTGCTTTTCTTTGTCTGACAATGCATCAGCATCACCCCGCAGGAAATTGTCAAAGGGTGAATAAGGGGTCAGCAATATCCGTTCAAATGCACCCAGGGCAACGCCCACATTCTCATAGACCATCGGATCCTCCTCATCGGCAAAGACACGTTCAAAACGATCCACATACTCAGGCATTGATCCAAGTACCGCCAGCACATGCTCTTCGGTCGCCGCCATCTCCAGCTCATCCAGAATGGGCATGATGGCCTGTGATTCCACGTCCGGCTCACGGCCATCCCAGAACTGAGAATTGTGCAGGGCGGCATTGAGCACCGTCGGGGCATTACGCGGGCCTTTCTGCCACATATGCCCGATTGAAACAGGCAACTGATCCACTCCGAAGGTGGACATGTTATGACAGGTGTTGCAACTGATCAGGCCGCTTTTGGAAAGGCGGGGTTCAAAAAACAGCATTTTCCCCAGCTCAATCCTTTCTTCGCAACGCTCCATCCCATCTTCAAAGGCATCTTCAGGCAAGGGGGCCGTAAACGCCAGGGCCTTTTCCTGCAGGCCGGTCAGCGCCTCTTCCCCATCGTCCGGTCCCGCACAATGTGAGAATAACAGGGCCGCCATGACCAACACAAAAGGTGAGATAATCAATACTGATTTTAGTCCGGGATGTGTCCTGAGATGCATCATTACAGAGATATTTGAATATGTAGCTAATATAATAATTTTCCGGAAAACGCTACATAATCTTTTCCCGTTCAGGCGACAACCCCCGCACCCATTGGTTCACCACAAATTCATTCTGCCGGATCCACTCCCTGACTGCTTCATAAGGGTCATCACTTAGCCGGATCTCATAAAGCAGGCTGTTGATCTGCCGCTCACTCAATACCATTCGCTCAAACAAGGTAGCCGCATTGGGGTGATCTTCCCTGAACCCTGTCCGGGCATAGGTATGAATAGACTCCTCCTCCATATAAATATTCAGAGGGTCTTCAAGGAACTTCAGATCATAGCGGTGAAAAATCCAGTGGGGCTCCCAGCCGGTTACCACGATATTTTCCCTGCGGCGGATGGCGTTGCCAAGTTTTTCGGACATCTCCGGGTCGGACATCACCAACAGTTCGTTGTTCAGCTGGTAGGCACGGAGCGCTTCCACAGTATTGCGCATAATGCCGGCGCTGGTATCAATGCCGGCAATGGGGTTGCTGTAATAATTTTCTAGTCCGGGAATGCTTTCAACGGCCATATAATCAGGAACCACCAACCCTGTCCGTGCCTCGTTATAGTTGGGCCCCAGGTTCTCCAGCTGATCTTCGTACAATTCCATAAACCCGGCATGCGTATGCGGCACCCAGACATCCACAAACAGATCGGCACGTCCTGCCGCAATATCACTGAATACGGTATCCACCCCGGTAAGACGGGTTGTAACCTTGTACCCCAGGTAATTACTGAGCAATACATCCGAAAGGGTTGTCAATGCAACACTTTCAGCCCAGTCAGTATATACCAGGTAAACCTCTCGTTCTCTTTCATCCTGCCGGTCAGGGGTTCCGCAACCGAAGGTGATCCCCAAAAGCAACAGGCAAACAATCATACATTTTTTCATGGTTCCGGGGGTTTAGTCAAACAATGCTTTCAAAAAACCAATGGACTGTTTACGGTCCTTGACCACCAAAACAGGAATGCTCTTATTGGCGCCGGCGAGCTTTTCTGACGTACTGTCCAGCATCACGTTGGCCAGTTGCGATTTGATCTTACTCCCGACAAGTATCAGGTCCGCATCCGTTTTTATCGCCTGGTTGTATAAAATCTGGGCTTCCTCCCCGTGCAGGTCCATGGAAAAAGTACAGGGGACATGCTGATCCAGCTTATGCTTTTTCAGGAAAGCTTTATAAGTCGATTGCACATAATCGCTCAGCCGCTTTTTCAGTTTTTGCACTTCGGCCGGAGACTGCTGAGGGAAAAAATTCAGGGGCAACTTGTACACGTGGTGACAATTCACCTCTGCCCCTGTGGCTTCCGCAATTCCACGGGCTGTCTGCATCGCAATGGCGGAAATGCTGGAAAAATCCATCCTGACCAGTATTTTCCCGACCTCCTGGGGTGAGATCTCGCTCACCAGCAACACCGACGACGGGATCAGACCGACGATTTTTCTTGCCACGCCACCTTCACCGTCGTAGCCGATCTTTTTTCCCAGCAGGGCCAGGTCAGTTTTGTTTTTGCGGGCAAACTCCACAATCCCCTCAGTGGTGCTGCCGTGACTCACCACCACTTTGACCCCCCGCTTTAATTCTGCAGAAGATTCAAACAGCTCATCCACCTTTTCCTGGATCTCCTCCCGGACTATCTCCGTGATCGGTTTATCCATGTCCGGAAAAGCTTCGGCCAGTTCATCGGGAATATCCACGAGTTCCATTACGTGGATGAATGTGACGGAATCCGGACGAAAAGTTTTCGCCAGGAAATTGGAGTACTTGATCAGGGTATCGTCCATGTCTGTAAGGTCCAGACTTACCAGAAGGTTCTTAAATACTTGCATGACGGCCTATTTTTCTTTTTTTGAAGATTTTTCTCTTTTCTTGATCAGGTCCTGAATAATGTCCTGGTAAGATTTGCGCTCTTTTTCCAGTTCAAAACGCCTGAGTTTGAAATGCTCCTCCCTGAGCCCTTTCAGCAGGCTGTAAGACATCACAACCAGTACAATGGCAAATGGAAGGCCCGTAGTGATGGCGGCCGTTTGCAGAGCAGCCAGTCCTCCGCCGATAAGCAGAACAGCCGCAACACCGCCCTCGGTCACAGCCCAGAAAACACGTTGTGCAACAGGGGCATCGAGTTTACCCCCGGCTGTCAGGCTGTCAATTACCAGCGACCCGGAGTCGGAAGAGGTCACAAAGAAACTGGTTACCAACACCACGCCCACAATGGAAGTCACTGTGCCAAGCGGGAACTGTTCCAAAAGCCTGTATAACGAGGTGGCCACATTTTCCTGCACCGCTCCTGAGATATCAGCAAGTCCGTTGAGTTCGAGGAATATGGCAGACCCGCCAAAGGCCGACAACCACAAGAAGGTAATAAGGGTCGGAACAATCAGCACCCCTAAAATAAATTCCCGCAATGTTCTTCCCCTGGAGATACGCGCAATGAACATCCCCACAAACGGAGACCAGGAGATCCACCACGCCCAGTAAAACACCGTCCAGTCTTTCTGCCAGTCTGACTGCTGATAGGTTTCTGTCCAGAAGCTCAGCTCAAAAAAGTTATCCAGATAGCCCCCGATGTTTTCCACAAAAGAGCCGAAGATGAAAAGCGTAGGGCCCACGATCAGGATAAAAAGCAGGAAAAACGCGCCGATTATGATATTCAGCTGACTCAATCTTTTGACCCCGTGGCTCAGTCCGGCTATAACCGATCCCGTGGCTGCCAGGGTAATGATCCCGATAAGGATCACCTGGTTGGTCACTGTGTCGGACATCCCAATTAAGTGGTTTAATCCGGCACTCACCTGCTGTACACCCAGCCCCAGGGATGTGGCCAGTCCGAACAAGGTGGCCACCACGGCCAGCACATTGATCGCTTTGCCCCATCCCCCGTAAATACGGTTACCGATAAGCGGCTCAAAAACAGAACTGATCGTTAGCGGCAGTTTCCTGTTAAAGGTAAAAAAGGCCAGCGCCATCCCCACAAGGGCATATATCCCCCAGGCATGGAGCCCCCAGTGCAGGAAGGTAACTTTCATGGCCAACTTGGATGAGCCTGCAGTTTCTCCCGGGCCGTAGGGAGGAGCTACGTAGTGAAGAATGGGTTCCCCCACACTCCAGAAAAGAATACCGATACCCATCCCTGCGCTGAAAAGCATGGAAAACCAGGCAGCCGTATTGAATTCCGGTTTCGCTCTTCTGCCTCCAAGCCGGATATTCCCATACTTGGTGGTGGCCATTACGAGGGAAAAAATCAGGAAGAAATTCACCGCCATCACAAAAAACCATCCCCCGTTCTGTACGATGCTGTCCTGAAGGGCGGCAAAAACCCGGGTCATCGGTTCACCGATGATCAGGGTGGTGGCAATAAAAAACAAGATCAATACCGCTGACGGCCAGAACACCCAATGATCTACGTCAAAGTATTTATTCTTGCTGATCAGGTGATCTTCTGATTTCAGGGTGGGATCCAGCGGTTCTTTGGGTTCTTCTTGCTGTGGACTTTTCATACACTTCCGGAATTGACAGATAATTATGTAATAAAAGCAAAGGCCCCGGCCTTTTCACTCCAATGGCAAAATTTTACGGGCTATTCAAAAATAAAAACATTTCGGTATAAATAAAACTGACGCCTCACTGACGATCCTCCTGCGCCATTATTAACATCCTGTGTTCATTTTTTGTTGAGCACTTCGGGCCGTTCCTCCAGGTGCTGCTCCATTTCAAGCAGAGGCACACCTTCCGTGATCCAGCCGGGGGCCTCCGCCCCTTTCAGATAATGATCAAGGTACTCCATCATTCGAACGGCATAATCGATCTGGTTGGCACGTTTCCTGAGCCCGTGGTTCTCCCCCTCATACTGCAGCATGATCACCGGTTTTTCAAGACGCCGCAGGGTATTGTAGTATTCCACTCCCTGTGTGAAATCCACAGCCCCGTCCTCGTCATTGTGCATCAGCAGCAGCGGTGTTTCCACATCCTGCGCAAAATAAACCGGAGAGTTCCGCTTATAGGCATCCCAGTTATCCCAGTAGCCCGAGGTCAACCGGCCCTGGCTGCTTTCAAAAATAGCCTGGTTGGTTCCGCCGGTATTCCAGTAGATCAGGCTGTACATACTGATCATATTGGTCAGGGGTGCCCCGGCTACCGCGGCTTTAAACCGGTCGGTCTGGGTGATCAGGAAAGAAGTCTGGTAGCCACCCCAGGAGTGGCCGTGAATGGCCACTTTGTCCGGGTCTACAATACCTGTTTCTTCGGCAGCATCCAGGGCAGGAAGCACGCACCACACGGCCGACATACCTGGATCATTCAGTTCATAGGCAATATCCGGCATCAATACCGCATATCCGTTGCTGGTATACATGCTTCGGTTAAAGCCACCACCGGGGAAAGACGGGCGGGCATACCCGAACAAATTCTGGGTAAGGCGCTCATAGATATAAACCACGGTCGGATAACTTTCCCCTTCCTGGTATCCTGCCGGCAAGTAAAGGGCAGCCTGCAGCGTATCGCCCTTGTCACTGACATAACTGATGAGTTTCTGCCCCGGCGACCAGGCAAACTCTTCCTGCTCGGGATACGTTTTTGTGAGCTGCCTGCCATTACGTAATGCATCATTGAAAACCACATAATATTCAGGTGCTTCCTGCGGTGTTTGACGAACGTAAGTATACACCTCGGCTTCATCGGCCTTTGACAGCCCCATAAACATGGCATCACCATAAAGCAACGTTTCCGGGCCGGGCCGGCCACCATTGATCCGCGCAATACCGGTCTCCTTCGTTTCATTGTCGATGATGCGCATATAGAGAGGTTTATCCAGGTCTATGCCTTTCTCGTTTTCTGTATCTACCCTCAGGCGAAACTGATACACCCGGTCATTTTCTGCGCCATCTAAAGTCAGGTTTTCTGAACCGCTTCCGTCTGCCCTGACAAGCCATACATCATGGTTGTCGCGGAGTAATACATTGTCAGAATCACTGGTCCACCCCCAGGAAGGTGTCGGAGGATACTCCACGTTGATGTCACTCAGCGCATTAATAAAAGAAGTGGGGATATTTTCGGTGATATTTGTAATCTCATCATTCAACAAGTTATAGGTATGATAGTCTCCTTCCTGGTAAAAAAGCATGTAAGTCCCATCCGGAGAAACAGGGGTTCCGCCCGCGTTGAACCATTGTTCCAGTATCATCTCTTTTTCTCCGGTTCGCAGATCAATCTTGTAGAGGTCGCGGTAAGTTCTCCCGCTCAGGCTGCTTAACAATTCATAGGCTGTATTGTCATACCCGATGGCATAGGGGCCTTCAGGGTAAATCATGACGCTACGCACATCCTCATCGGCCAGCTGCACAAATTGCGCATCCTCCACGTGATACACCGACACATAACTTAAATTTTCATCACTGCTGCGGCGGCGTTGCTGCACCGACTGCAGGCGGCTGTCCTGCCAGTGCCAGATCACCACATCGGGCTTCTCATCGTCATTGCGGTTCCCCCCTGCACTTCCCCGACCATTATCGGTATCTGTAGTATCAGCTTCCGCCTCATCCTCTTTACGCTCTGCAAAATGAATCCCGAATTCCAGCCGGCTCAGGTCATCCGACCACGAAGGCTGACGGTTCGGACTGAGTGCCATATCTTCCGGGAAAGCACCATCCTCATGCGGATTGAAAATGATTTTATCGGGATGGCTGTCAAAACCCCTGAAGGCAATCAAATGAAAAATGTCATCCTCCCAATCTTCATCTTCTACCAGTTTCAGAGCGGTCAGGCCATCTCCCTCAGTGGTCCATCGCATCGACCTGTAAGAGGCTTCATCATTTTCCGCAGCAAGGGTTTGCCCGGTTTCCATATTTCTCAGAAAAATTCCGTTGCCTGCTTTGCCAAAGGCATCCACAATATAAGCCAGCCACTCGCCCTCTTTGTTGAAGGAATACATGCTGACATTCCCGATATTATATGTGTGGGATGAAGAAATATCATAGAGCAGCATATCTGTACCCCGGCCTGCATCATCGCCGTTATCCGTTTCAGGAGTGACAAGGTGTACGGCCAGCCAGTCCGGATAATTTTCTCCTCCGAAAGAAAAGGTGCGGAGGTTCCTGAACTCTTTTTCCTCAAAATCATCCAGGTCAACCACTTTCAGCGTACTCTTTGGCTGGTTGTTGCGCGATGCCTTTTCCTTCTCTTCTTCTGTCGGGAAAACCACAAAAGCAAGATGGGTGCCGGTTTGATTGAACTGAATGGCGTTTCTTGCGTTTCCGCCGGCCTCACCAATTGGCCAGCTCTTTTTGATGTCCTCAGTGGTATGCTGAAGCATCAACTCCGAGTCTCCTTTGTTGGGGCTGTACCAGTAGGCCATCCATTGTCCGTTGGCCGACAATGTCACGGAGGCACCGGAAATTTGCTTCCATTCTGCCACATCACTCCATTGAACGGAGGGTAATTCATTTTGGGATTGGGCGGGAATGATTCCTGCCACCATCACTGAAGCCACCATGGCAACAGCCTTTAAAAGGTGTTTAGCATGCATAGTATTAAGATTTTAAACAAAATTACTTATGCCGGAGAATTGAATCTGGCAAAGCTTGTTCCGGTTTTACAGCCCTAAAGTTATAAAGATTTGCCAACAAACAAATACCCGGCAAATACCCGGGTAAGAGATCCGGACTGTTTTCTTTCAAAAAAAAGCCATAATTTTGCCTTCCCGGGAAGAAACCTTAATTTTCTATTTAAACCCTATAAAACAGCGAATTATGAAACCACTGGTAAGTATTATTATGGGAAGCACATCAGATATGCCGGTCATGGAGCAGGCCGCCAAATTTTTTGATGAAATGGAGATCCCCTTTGAGATCAATGCACTTTCGGCCCACAGAACACCGGAACGCGTGATGGAGTTTTCTGAAAATGCACACAAAAGAGGGGTTAAAGTGATTATTGCAGGGGCCGGTGGTGCCGCCCACCTGCCGGGCGTGATCGCGGCCGGAACCACCCTGCCTGTGATCGGGGTGCCTGTTCGCTCCTCGCTTTCCATTGACGGTTGGGACAGTATTTTGTCCATCCTGCAAATGCCCGCCGGCATTCCAGTAGCCACCGTGGCCCTTGACGGTGCAAAAAACGCTGCCATCCTGGCCACCCAGATCCTCGCCCAAAGCGATACGAAGATCAACGAAAAACTTCAGGCGTTTAAGGCGGGGTTAAAAGAAAAGGTGGTGAAAGCCAACGAAGACCTCAAGAAGGTAAGTTTCCGCCACAGGGTCGTATAAGAGCCACAGAGTCGTAATAAGAGTTATTTCAGACGTCAATCCTCAAAAGGAGGATCCACACTGTGCGCAGGTTTCTGCAACTGTGTCGCTCAGGAGGGTTTTTCGACCCTTCTTCAGCTTTAGTCTGAAACAGTACGTGGTACAAACGGAAAAGTAATTATTTTGGCGCAAACAATCTGTGCCAATGAATTACTATTCCGTTTTTTGTTTGTCCTGCACCCTTTTGCTCCTCCCCCTGAGCCTTGCCGGATCTGACAGCTTCCTTTCCGGGGGCAGAGCAGCAGCCATGGCCAATGCTTCGGTGGCCATTTACGATACCTGGTCCGTCAGTCATAACCAGGCGGGTATGATGCATACAGAAAATGTCACTGCGGCCCTTTACACAGAAAACCGTTTCCTGCTTCCGGAATTATCACGCGCAAGTTTCGCCGTTATCATTCCCTTTTCAGGCAGTACATTGGGGGTAAGTTTCAATGGTTTCGGCAGTTCACTCTACCGGGAAGGAAAAGCAGGCATCGCTTATGCCAGGTCATTCGGAGATAAGTTGTCAGCAGGCTTGCAGATCAGCTACCACTTTGCAGCCCTAGCTGACGGGTACGGACAAAGTGGTACAGCCGTAGCGGAGTTGGGCATTATTTATGAACTGAAGCCCGGGTTACAGATCGCTTCCCATGTTTTCAACCCCACCAGGGCCGGACGCTCAGGCTGTGCCAGGCCGGGGTCCTGCACAAATATTTCCACAGTTATCCGGACTGGCTTATCCTACAGTTTTTCCGACAAAGTCAGACTGAATCTGGAAACGGCTAAAGACATCCGCTTCCCTCCGGTATTCAGGGCTGGTGTTGAATATGTTGCCGGAGAGGCATTTGTATTCCGGACGGGGGTCAGTACAAGGCCTGTGCAAAATGCGTTCGGGATAGGGTTTCGGAGAGGTCGCCTGAAAATAGACCTGGCCGCGACCTATCACTATGCCCTCGGCTATTCACCGGGTGTGGCAATGATTTACACCCTGAAGTGACTGCGATAAAAAACAACCATCAGGGCCCGCAAACCTTTATGTGACACTTCACCATGTATCGTTCAGACCCGCATATAATCCTGAGTTTCACAATCGCCGGCACCCTCGCCTTGCTGTTTCTCCCTATATTGTGTGGCTGCAGCATCCGGGCAGCAAACACAGCAATTCCGCCCGCGATTAACGGCAAGCAGGAGGATCCTGTCACGGATGAATTGCAACAATTGATCTTCTCCTACGTCGAAGACCTGCTGGAAACCCAGGAAGGTGAAACGGATTACGGCAGTATCGTCGAAATACTGGAGTCGCTGGCGGTCCATCCCCTTAACCTCAACAGTGCTTCCGCTGATGAGCTCAGGCAGTTGTTCATGCTGAGTGAATGGCAAATCAGTCAGCTTATGCAGCATATTGACAGTCACGGAAACCTGATCAGCATCTATGAACTCCAGGCCATTGAAGGCTTCACCCCTTCCGACATCAGGGCCATCGAACCCTTTGTAACCGTCAGCGACGACCTCCCCCGCCGTCATTTCATACGCTCAAACATCATGGATGAAGGAGAAAACGTATTGTTTCTGCGTTACCAGCAACTGCTGGAGCAACAGAAAGGTTTCAGCGACATAACTCCAGAGGAGCTGCTGGCCAATCCCAACGCCAGGTACCCGGGAAGCCCCCTCCGGCTCTATGCCAGGTATCGGTTTACCTGGTATCAGAACATCAGCCTCGGGATTACTGCCGAAAAAGACCCCGGTGAAGAGTTTTTCACAGGCAGTCAGCCCAAAGGATTTGATTTCTATTCTGGTCATTTCTTCCTGAAGGATATGGGAAGAATCAAAGTATTGTCGCTGGGTGACTTCCAGGCCCAATTCGGGCAGGGGCTGACATTCTGGTCAGGCATGGGATTCGGAAAAAGCACTGAGGGGATCGGTGTCAAGAAAAACGGGCTGGGCCTGCGGCCCTACACTTCGGTGGACGAAAACAACTTTCTGCGCGGGGCAGGGATTACCATTCAAGTTGGCCCGGTCGAAGTCACTGGCTTTTACTCATCCAAATACAGGGATGCCTCTGTGGCACAGTCAGACAGCCTGACAGGTGAGCCCCTGACAATCACCAGCCTCCGGCAAAGCGGCCTGCACCGCACCCCGGGGGAGCTGGCCGGAAAAAATGCCGTGCAGGAAAGAATCGGCGGAGGCAATATTACCTTTCGGCGAAAAAGACTGAAAGTGGGCTTAACCGGATATATGTTCCGGCTGGGAGCCGAATATCAGCGAAACCTGACGTTTTACAATCAGTTTGATTTCAGCAGCAACCATTACCACGGAGCGGGGCTGGACTACAGTTACCTGCATCGGAATATGCATTTTTTCGGTGAAACAGCCTTCGGAGGCAATGGAAAAATGGCGTTGATCAACGGGATGATGATCAGTCTGCACAGGCAGTTTTCGCTGGCGCTCATACACCGGCATTATGATCCTGCCTATCAGTCACCTTTTGCTGCTGCTTTTGGCGAAAACAGCAGAACAACGAATGAAAAAGGGCTGTACCTTGGGGTAAAGATGCAGCTTTCTCCACGGCTGACAGTATATGGTTATGCCGATCATTTTTCCTTCCCCTGGATGAGGTTTCGCACCTATATGCCATCACACGGGAGCGATTACCAGCTCAACCTGGACTTTGAGCCATCGAATGAAACCCGGGTTTCATTCCGGTTCAGGCGTAAAAATAAACCACTTAACAATAACGAAAGCAGCAGCCGTCAAACAGCAAGTAGTCATGTCCGTTTCCTGGAAAAGGTTTGCAGGTCGCAATACAGAATGAACCTCAGCTATCATATTTCTCCTTCCATAAACCTCAGGGGAAGGATGGAGTTCATGACTCACCGGCATGGAGACCAAAAGGAATCAGGATTTCTGCTCTACCAGGATATACTTTACCGAAACGCCAGGCATCCGCTGGCACTGACTTTCCGTTTCGCCCTGTTTGACACGGAAGGATTCGATTCCAGAATATACGCCTACGAACATGATGTGCTGTATGCTTTCTCCTTTCCTTTTTACTCCGATCAGGGGATGAGAACCTATATGGTAGCAAGATGGCGACTACTCCGGAATGTGGACCTGTATGCACGGCTGTCCCGCACCATGTACATCAACAGAACCCATTCAGGATCCGGGCTGGATCGTATTGAAGGGCCCACGCGTACCGAAGTTAAAGCCCAGGTCAGGCTGCGCTTTTAATGAAGCCCATATCTATTTTTTTTTACCTTTGCCGCGTTGAAACCTATTTGTTAATCAGTAAATGCACAGATTATGATATTCCTTTATGCTGTTATCGGCTATCTCGTCTTGTTAATGGGTATTTCCGTTTACAAAAGTTTCATGGTCAAAAACCAGGAAGATTTCATGGTGGCCGGCCGTTCTGTTTCCACGGCACGGCTGGTGGGCACCTTGCTTTGTACCTGGATGGGGTCGGGGAGTCTGCTGGCGGGTGCCGGACTTGCCGCCAATGTGGGATTCTCCGAACTATGGATGGCAGCGGGAGCCTGGCTGGGGATCATCATTGTGTTTTTCCTGGCTGCAAGGGTCAGGCGGATAGCTGAGTACACAGTTCCGGACATCCTTGAATTACGCTATAACAAATGGGCCCGGATACTCGGAACCGTCGTAATCGTCATTGCATATACAACCATTGTGGGCTACCAGTTCAGGGCCGGTGGTTTTGTCCTGGACCTTGTNGCAGGCATCCCTGAATGGCAGGGTGTGCTGCTCACGGCTGCTTTCATTATCACTTTTACTGCATTTGCGGGGATGATGTCCATTGTTTCGGTGGATATTATTAACGGAGCTGTGATCACCGTGGCCATGCTGATCGCTGCGCCAGTGGTCTACTTTCATATCGGGGGGGCTGAGCATCTCACAACTGCCCTTGACCCCTCCCATTTCCAGATATTCGGGGATAACAACTTTTTCTGGGCCATGGGTATATTCCTCCCCACCTTCTTTCTCTTACTGGGAGAGTCCAACATGTACCAGAAATTCTTCTCCGCCAAGAATGAGAAATCGGCCAAGAAGGCTGTATTATTTTGGGTGTCAGGTACCATTGTCGTGGAAACTGCACTGGCCTCACTGGCAATCTTTGCCTTCAGCCACTTTAATGTACTGGATCATGCAAATGAGATGTTCCTGTCCAGCGAAAACGCAGAACGGATCATTCTGCACACGGCACGTTACGGAACAGAGGTAGGCCTGCCTGTTTGGGGAGGGTTGCTTTTGCTGGCTGCCTCCGTGGCCATTATCACCTCCACGGGTAACAGCTTTCTGCTGACTCCTTCCACCAATTTGACACGGGATGTCTATCAGCGATTTATCAACAGGGCAGCCAACCCTGACAAGATTGTGATTTTCCAGCGTGTAATGGTGGTACTGCTCGGATTGCTTGCTTACCTGATACTGACTCAGTTTGAAACCATCCTGGCCATGGCCCTGACTGCCTATACCATGGTGGGGGCCGGACTGACACCGGCATTGCTGGCCGCCTTCCTTTGGAAACGGGTCACTACAGAAGGCGGAGTGGCTTCCATTGCCACCGGTATGGGTGTCACACTGATCATTACCATTATCAACTCAGTTTTGAACAGCCTTTATGGAACACAACTGCTGAATGAACAATACATTATTCTGCCTGCGGCAAGTGCATCGATCCTGGTGCTGATCATCGTTTCACTGGCCACCAGGCCCGATCCGGAGAGCAAATGGGGCCGTTTTTACACCAAAGAAACTTCCCTGGCCAAAGCCATGGAAGAGGTAAAGAGTGATGTCCCGGAAGAAATTGAAGGACAAACCAGGCAAGAATAACAAGCATATAAGCTGTCAGCCCTTTCAAGTCTGCGTCCTGCAGTCTGCAGGCCACACTGAAACAATTACCATCCCGGGAGGAAATTAAGCCCCCAGACGCTTTCCTGAATTCCCCTGGTGTGGAACGGGAAAGCAAGATAAGGCTCCAGGATGATGGCGCCGAAAAGATTAACCCTCAGGGACGGTCCCGTGCTGAAAACAGGAAACCGCTTGCCCGGTTCGTCTGCTTTGGAAGCAGTCAGCGTAATACGGCTGTCACTGTTCCATGCCACACCCGCATCCAGGAACCAGGCCAGTTCGGTGAAGAAGAACCCGCTGGAAATGAGCGCAAGCTCTTCAGGGCCGGTAAAAGGCACCCTGACCTCCAGGCCGCCGAGCAGTACCCGGCTACCAAGGAGTTTACTGAATGCCTGGTCGACACCGTTCCGGCCGAAAGTTTGCTCGATCTGATTGAGGGTGGAATAATCATATCCTCTGACATACCCGGGATAACCCAGATACTGGGGGTAAAACAGGTCATTTTCAGGTTCACGGCCATATCTTCCGTAATGGATCCCCCTGACTGCAAAGGTAAATGGCTGTGCACGGTAATAATACCTGTAATCTGCTGTCAGGTTATACAGATCCACTCGTCCGAACATTTTTTCCACTCCGAAACGATATCGCCATCCCGCCATGGGTGAGGCCATCCCGAAAAAGGAGTTGTCTCCCACATAGGCCAGATTCAGCCGCGACAGGATGAAGCTGCTTGGCTCCAGGTCGGTAAGGCGCTCACGGCTTTCCCCCACCCTGAATCCCTGGTGGTAATAATTATTGATCGCATCTATCCGGAAGTAATACAAAGCAAGACTGCCACCGGCCTCAAGCCGCCTTGTGGTGGAAAACGGGTAATAGGCATACATGGCCAGTTGGTCCTGAAATGTCCGCTGTTGCAACAGTTGCAGGTTATCCACATAAACTGCATCGTCCCCGATATGCATGGTATCCCGGACCATTCTCAGGCTTGCAAAAGAATAAGGAATGTGGGAAGCAGTCGCTCCCCAGTTTATACGGCTTTTCTGGTTGAGGTAGCCTGCCATGGCCCCAAAATCATATATTTCACCATTCACCGCTACCTGGGCAAACAACTGATTGTCGCCGGTAATGTCAGTGAACATCATGGCCACTCCACCTGCCATACCGGTTCCGTAGCGGCTT
>SL_3KL_010_SEDDRAFT_10000853_pt1 | contig 26751 bp, 22 predicted proteins | sample SodLakKL_010_SED_2_FD_10381 | JGI IMG/M metagenome (IMG submission 10381) | reverse complement strand
GGGTTATTCTGTTTATTTCGGAGGTGAGTATGAAGAACAGCAGCAGGCACAAAATGATTTTATCATGGCGATTATTCTCGCACTGGTTCTGGTTTATATGGTCATGGCAGGACAGTTTGAACGATATCTCGATCCATTGATTGTTATGTTTTCGGTGCCGGTGGCATTGATTGGAATTGTTCCGACGCTCATCATTACCAATACTACAATCAACATGCAGAGCCTGATGGGGGTATTAATGCTACTTGGAATTGTAGTGAACAATGCAATTGTTCTGGTTGATTATATCAATCTCAAACGCCGTGATGATGAACAGAAGAATTTGCTCGATGCCATTGTTGCAGCATCCAGGCTTCGATTGCGCCCTATCCTGATGACCACTTTTACAACGATTTTAGCGATGCTTCCGCTGGCTGTGGGTATCGGAGTCGGTGCTGAAATCCAGGCTGCACTGGCAAGAGTTGTCATAGGTGGTTTGATGGCATCAACACTGATAACCTTGTTCCTGATTCCGATGATCTATTACGATACCACCAGGGCGGTTGTCCGGATAAGAGAATTCAGAAAAACGGCCTGGGAGCAGATGCGTGAACGGGTTCCGGGTCTGAGTTCGGCGGGATGAAAAAAACGTGATCTTTGATCTCAGATTGATGATTACCCGATCTCAGATCTATATCGTCGGATCACATAGATCTGAGATCGAATAATCTGAGATCAGAGATCCCTCCCCTCTCCATGTCGCAAAAGCACTGCTGGGGCTACCTATGCCAGATGAACTCCCTGCTCTTTTGGACCCACCCCGGCCCTCCCTCCGGCGAACCGCACGCCGCAAGGAGGGAGTGTCTGCTGTTCACCTTTCTAATTGTGTTGCCCTGCTTTGGGTAAAATGAGTGGCTCGGTCAGATAGTACCGGTTTTAATCATATGTGGCGTATCCGATTCCCGGTAGAATCATGATCTGTTTCACCCACCCGGAGGGCAAACAAGGACAGACGTCTTAATTGGGATATACTTGTTAGTTGCTCGTGAGTGTTTCGTTGATGGTTGTGTATGCTGATTGAATTGTTGTACATCGATTTATTACCCATTATTCACATGTATGGCAACATCCTTCGGGATTGGCTGATACCCCGTCCTGAAAGGACATAAGAGCTCAGCCCCGGGTAAACCGCCGCCAGTCGGTGTAACCCGGGGTTTGCGATGGCACACATTCTAAGCCCCGAGTCAGCCATTGCGGGAGAGGCAATGGATTAGAACGAGGGGCAGCGGTGTAATCTATAAAAGGGATTCATTGATGATGAAATGGGCTTAATCGCGCCTAACCGGCAACGCCTCCCCCTGCCTGGTTTATGTAGGCAATGGAATTTACTGAAGCAATAAATAATGCGGATGGACAAGCTCACTTTGTTCTTTAGCTTCAGGTAATTTGTTTTTGCCCCGGCTATTCCTGTTTACCCATAATAAAAAGTCACTCTCCCAGAACCTCTTCGTAATTAAGGGGATGAGGTTTATAGGAGATCTTTGACCTGGAAATTCAGATCTGAGATCGGGTAATCAACAATCTGAGATCAGAGATCAGTATCTGCATTTTGTAACGTGAAGATTAGTGGTTAAGGCCGTACATTTCGCACGATTCGAAAACCGGAAATTTAATCTGCCGAAATTTGCCCCGTTTTAACCATCTTGTTTACTGGCTGACTGCTTTATTTATCGTTGTAGTCTGGGGCATCGCAATGCAAAGGCTTGGCTGGTGGGCTATGTTTGAGGATACCTGGCCCATATCCCTGACAATGGTTTTCGGTTCATTTATTGCCGGTGCCACTGCAGAGGGAGGCGGAGCTGTGGCCTTTCCGGTATTTACCAAACTGTTTGGAATTGAATCGAGCGATGCAAAAATATTTGCATTCATGATACAATCGTTCGGCATGACAATGGCCGGGCTTGTCATCTATTTGCGAGGTGTAAAAGTACTCTGGAATGTAATTACAACCGCTTTATTATCCGGGATAGGCGGTTTGATAATCGGAGAACTGTTTCTGACTTTTCCGGAACCCTATCCAAAACTGATCTTTTCTATGATTGCGGGGGTATTCGGGGCTTTCCTGGTCATCAACCGGTGGTGGATTAATGATCAGCCGGTTGAAAAGCTTGACATGGGCCATTATAAAATAAGTATCCCAATTCTGCTGACTGGCTTGATAGGCGGCTTAATCTCATCAGTAGTTGGAGTTGGCCTGGATATGATGATTTTTATTGTGCTGACACTGCTGTTCGGAATCAATGAAAAGGTCAGCACACCGACAACTGTCATACTGATGGGATTACTATCCCTGGCCGGTTTTGCCTGGCACTTTCAGGTTGCAGGCAGTATCACACCGGAGGTCTGGATGTATTGGATGAGCTGTATTCCGGTCGTGATTTTCGGAGCTCCGCTCGGGGCATGGTTTTGTGATAAGATAAAGCGGGATCACCTGATTTATTTACTGCTATTTCTGATCACCATTGAGCTGGTGACAACTGTATGGATTATTCCGATTGATAAAACACAGTTTTTGATTTTACTGATTTCATTTTTGATAAGTGTCCTCATTTTTTATCTGCTGATAAGAGGGAGGAAACAATTACTATAGCGGGAGTAAAGAGAGAAAACAATTTGGAATTAGGAATTTTTCATTTTGATAATTAAAGAGTTATCTGTTATTTCAAAGTGAGTGAACAGGGGTATTATTGCTAATCGACTGGTAAAATAATATGGAGACAATGCAAAACCATGCAGAGGTTCTGTCAATAAAAGAGTGGGTTATTACATTACTGATTACGGCCATTCCGCTGGTTGGGTTTATCATGCTTTTTGTCTGGGGATTTGGTGGAGGAGCACATCCGGGTAAAGCAAACTGGGCAAAAGCGATGTTATTATGGATAGTGATTCTGTTTGTTTTTTATTCAATAATCGCCCTGATATTTGGTGTCGGGATGATGTCAGCTCTGGCTTAATATTATGTATCTGAAAAGATTACTTACGCTTCATATATCAGGGTTTTTGATATTCATTATTATCCTGATATTACTGTACTTTTCTGTACCGCAATCGGTTGCTCAGAGTCATGCGCTAAATGGCTGCCCGGATGATCATCCTGCCCTGTATCCGGCACCACTTGAAGAGGAGTGGGCGATAGCCTGGTGGATTCCGCGTCATGAATCCAAACTCGAAGAGCCAGGACGAGAACAGGCGAGGTTGCTGTTTCTCGGTGATTCAATTACCCAGGGCTGGGAAAATGCCGGACGGGAAGTTTGGGATGAACATTATGCACCAATCGGGGCATTCAATCTTGGTTTTAGCGGAGACAGAACCGAGAATGTGTTGTGGCGTTTACAACACGGTGAAGTGGATGGTTTGAATCCTGAGCTCATCATCCTGATGATCGGAACCAATAACACCGGCCATCGGCAGGATCCACCAAAGTGCACAGCCAGGGGAATTAGCATGATTCTTCATGAACTGCAAGAGCGGCTTCCCGATTCAAAAATCCTGTTGCTGGCGATTTTCCCTCGTGAAGCATCGCCGGATGGATCATTACGTCAGCGAAATGAAGAAATCAATCTCCTGATCGCTGAATTTGCTTATGACCGGAGAGTTTATTTTGAAAATATCAATGATACTTTTCTGAATGATCAGGGAATACTTACCGAAGATGTGATGCCTGATATGCTTCACCCGGAAGAATATGGATACCGGCTGTGGGCAGAAAATTTGAATCCGATTTTGAGGAGGATTCTAAACCGGTAATCATTGTTAACAAATTTGATCTGGACGCGGAAATCATCAGCATTGAGATTACAGATGAAAAAGCTGAAAATAGATTGTATCATTTATTGTGTAATTGCCAATTTTTAACTTAAAACTGGTGATATGAAATTCATTGCAATCTTACTCTTAGTTTTTACTATCAATATTATGACATCAAATGCTCAAAGCAGTAATCCTGGAATAGGTGTAACGATCAACCACATTGCCATATCCGTCACCGATCTTGAAGAGAGTGAAAAATTCTATCGTGATGTGATCGGTTTGACCCAGATAGATGAGCCGTTTGGTGTTGGCAGGCATGCATGGTTTGATATTGGCGGCGGCGCTGAACTGCATGTTATCCGTGCTGCTGATGAGCGTAGAGAGCGGGACAGAAGTAATCATTTATGCTTTAGTGTAAGCAGTATGGAAGACTTTATAGACAGAATTGAAGCAAATGGAATCGACTGGTATGATGCAGCCGGTAACCCTCGGAAAATAAACATCAGGCCGGATGGTATACAACAGATTTATTTCACCGATCCCGATGGCTACTGGATTGAAATCAATGACGATTTCTGATTGATATCATCTCAGCTCGATCCATTCCTGTCCGCGCCTTGATGATTCCATAATGGCTTTCACGATTCGTATGTCTTCCAGGCCGTCTTCTCCGGGTACAATCGGAGGCCTGTTTTCCTTAATGGCCAGAGCATCGTTATCCATTTGTCTTGCCTGTTGGTGGTCAGGGTCAGGGGGAAGTTGTGTGCCGCTGCTTGTCTCACCCTGTACACCTGAATATGACTGAAACGGCCGTAACCGGTACCAGCCATCGGTAGAATCGACATCAAGATAGTTTGTAGAATTACCAAAACTTGTTTCTCCATAAGCTCTGAGATCATCCGGAAACAGAAGTTCGAATTCAGTAAACTCATCCACGTCACTATACATTTGTTCCCTGTCAGACCACTGTCTTCCGCGTGCAGCAACAGGTTCCAGCCCGGATGCATAACGAGCTCCGTTAATTGGATAGACTCCCATATCGTAAAGAGCACCTCCTCCAAGGTTGGGGTTTCGCCTCCAGTCTTCCGGGTCGTTATGTGCACCGCTGTAACCGGCACCGGTTCGAATCTCTGTTACGGTACCATACGTATTTTCTTTTCCGTACCGGATTATTGTCTGGGTATTTGGTTCATGCTGCATCCGGTATCCTATCGTTAATTGAACCCTGTTTTGATTTGCTGCATCGATGATAGCCTGGCACTCTTCCTCATCCATGGCCATCGGCTTCTCACACCATACATGTTTGCCGGCATTGGCACTGATAATTGAGTGTTCGGCATGCAGGCCGGGAGGTGTTACAACATACATGATATCAATATCATCGTTATTGGACACTTCATGCATGTTATCATAGTTATAAACATTTCGGTCGGGAATACCATGCCGTTCCTGCCAGACCGGTATTTTTTCAGGTGACCCGGTTACAATTCCCCTCAATTCACAATGCTCGGTTTCCTGGAGCCCGGGAGCCAGACGGCCAGTGCTATAATTACCCAACCCTATTAGGGCAACTCCCAGTTTCTCTCTTCTTTTTGGGATAATGATTGACGGGAATCCGACAGATGTAACAAGCAGAGCTGAACCGGTTTTCTTTAGAAAGTTTTTTCTTGAAATTCTGTTCGCCATAAGATCACTATTGATTTTGAATTACTGCTCCAAATTAGTGAATTTTGATTCACTTCTGAAACCAAAACAACGATTATGACACCTATTATTATTGAAATCGATGGTGAAAAATTCCAGGCAACCCTTGATGATAAAGCTGCACCGGATACAGTTTCAAAAATCAGGAAGGCATTACCGATTCAGGCGAAAATCAACAAGTGGGGTGATGAATTTTATTTCCGTATCCCTGTAAATACGGATTTGGAACAATCCGTTGAGAGTGTAACGGTAGGAGACCTTGCCTTCTGGCCGGAGGGGAGTGCTTTTTGTATCTTTTTTGGTAAAACTCCCCTGAGTAAAAATGAACATGAGATCATTCCTGCATCAGCCGTGAACCCGGTCGGAAGGATAGAGGATGTTGAAGGATTGAAAAAGTTTAGTGGTGGTGAGACAATAAAAATCAAACTGGATGATAAAGAATAAGGCTGTCATTTATCATTGTTAATTATACATTACTTATATATTAAAAGATGGTAAGTTGAGGTTATTCATGTTTCAATAAAAAGTTTTGGCCGTGATGTGAAAACAGCTGTATATTATCAGGAGTTGCTTCAAACAAAAAGCCAATCCCGAAGCAAAGCTTCCATATCTGATGCCACACACACGATAACTACGCTGAAGAATACTGTCTTAGAATAATCAGTTTTCAACCCGCCCACTCATCCACTCATCCACTCATCCACTCATCCACTCATTCATTCACCCACTCACCCACTCACCCACTCATTCATTCACTAACTCACTCATTTACATTCTCACTCATTCACCAAACTTACCCCAGTGCGACATCCAGCATCATCATCACAGTAAAACCGATCATTGTAGCCATTGTAACCAGATCAATATGGGCTTTATTTTTTTGTGATTCCGGGATCAGTTCTTCCACAACCACAAATATCATAGCGCCGGCTGCAAAACAGAGTGCATAGGGTAATATATCCTGCAGATAAAGAACGAAGAGTACACCTGCGACACCGGCAACCGGTTCAACCATACCTGATGCCTGGCCAATTAGAAAGCTTTTCGACCTGCTCATCCCTTCCCGTCGCAATGGCATTGACACAGCGGTACCCTCCGGAAAATTCTGCAGGCCGATTCCAATTGCGAGGGCAACCGCACCACCGATGGTAGCGGTTGACATGTCGGATGCAACCGCACCAAAAGCAACACCGACAGCCAGGCCTTCCGGTATATTGTGCAGGGTAATCGCAGATACAAGCAATGTGCTTCTCTTCCAGGAAGATTCAATACCCTCAGCATGTTCAATCTTTTCTTTTGGGTGCAGGTGAGGCAGTACAAGATCTATTCCCCGCATCAAAATGCCACCGCTGATAAATCCGACAGCAGCCGTTATCCATGGAATTTGCCCCATCTCTTCTGCCATCAGAATTCCGGGAGCCAGCAGCGACCAGAAACTTGCTGCGATCATAACACCGGCCGCAAACCCGAGCATGGAATCCATTACTTTTGGATTGATTTCTTTTGTAAGAAATACAAGTGCTGCCCCAGCTGCTGTTACCCCCCAGGTAAAAAGTGTTGCAATTAAAGCCTGTGTGACCGGATCAAATTGCAGGATGAATTCAATCATGGTATTTCCCTTTATTTGAAAAGAAACATACTACTCCTAAACATGCAAAACGGCACAGGGAATCAAATCTCAATTAAATACATAATTCATAAAGCGATCAGTGATCATTTAATAAAACGTGATATTTGCGTTAATATGACGGTTATTGCACTGATTCAGGTAATGGTCACTTTTTTCTTAGTGTATTTCCATTTCAACTGATTACCCGGAATATGAGATGCAGATGCTCAGGCTTCTCCTTTTTGTTTGATGGTCAATTAATAGATTGAACTGCTCCGAAAATTTCTTTGACTTCACCGGATGGTTAAAGGCGCACTCCGATCCCGAAATCGGGAACGGAGCTGCCTGCTCGATTCTATTGTCTCATAATTACCTGAGGTTGAATATCTCCGCTACCTCTTCATAGTTTTCGAAGTTGATATCGGCCAGTGCGTTACTTGCGGCAGGAAGCTGGGAAATTGGAATCGTAATAACCCGAATTTCATCATAACTCTCACCGGGTCCTTCAACCCTGCTTATTCTTACACTCACATTATTTCCCTCCGGTAACCACCAAACCCGGTACGCGGTAGCGGCAGCATTACCCCAACCTGGTACAGGGTAGATCAGGCTAAAATCCGTATTAACCAGGTAAGTGAAGAACATGTACTCATTTACCTGGGGTCCCAAACCGGGAATTGATCTGAAACTTGTACCGTTTGTGGCATAATTATGACCGGAAAATATATACAACCTTGTATCACTGTTACCGGGCTCTCCCTGCGGCCCTTCCGGTCCTGTAGGGCCTTGAGGCCCTTCCGGCCCCTGGGGCCCAACATCACCCTGTGCCCCAACCGATCCCTGCAACCCTTGTTCACCTTGCGGACCCTGTGGCCCCGTTGGNCCTGTCGGCCCTTCACATGCAATAGCTCCAACTACTAACAATACCAGACTGAGTCCGGCCAACTTTTTTATTTGTTTCATTGTTGTTTCGATTCGTTAAAGGTGCATTCCGCATTAAGCGTCAGAGAAGATGATTTTTTGTCAGGAAATTTCCTACAATTATGTTCTGCCAGAGGCAATTCCCCCGGTTAAATTTTGAAAAAATACGACTCTAATATGGAATCTGATATGCTTGTACATTAAATCTTATTACATTCAACCCTTGACCCAAATAGGATTCTTTCACTGGTTCAGATTCCCTGATTTTAATACATGGACCCTCTTGCTCATACTCTTTTTGGCGCAACTCTTGCTGAAGCCGGTCTGAAGAAAAAGACGGCATTGGCAGCAGGTACATTAATTATCGGAGCAAACCTGCCGGATATCGATGCAATTGCCATGTTATGGAGTGATGATGTGGCATTGTATTTCAGAAGAGGGTGGACGCACGGGATTCTTGCCCTGATCTTATTGCCTTTCCTGTTAACAGGCGCGATGCTTTTATTCGACCGGTATCTGTACAGAAAATATTCAAGGTCTGTATCCTATTCCAAAAATCCCAGGCCTCCATTGAAACCGGGGGTACTTCTGGGCATTTCATTTATTGCAGTCTGGAGCCACCCCTTTCTTGACCTCCTGAATACTTATGGTGTCAGGCTTCTGATGCCTTTTTCACAAACTTGGTTTTATGGCGACACATTTTTCATCATTGATCCCTGGATGTGGCTTTTAACTGCGGCTGCCGTTGTTTTGGCCAATTCGAAGACAATACCGGGCGCTACAGGATGGATCATTATCGGTGCGGCAACAACGGCTTTGGTTTTGGGAACTGCAGTTGTTCCGGCGATTGTAAAAGTACTCTGGTCAATTTCTGTGATTTTAATCCTGATTATCAGGCTTGGAGGTTGGATGAGGAGAAGAACCCAGACACTGGCTTTGGGGTGCCTGTTTTTCTTTACCATCTATCTGGCGCTCATGTATATTGGATCGACCATGACAACCGTGTATGTTCGGGATGCACTTGCAGCACAGAACATCCAAGTGGATGATGTGATGGCAGAGCCCCTTCCGGCAAGGATTTGGGTTCGCGGCGGTGTTGCCAGGTCCGGCTCTCACTATTACCTGTTTCGAATTAACTGGCTGAATCCTGATAGTTTTGAGCTGACGTACGATCCGCTGCAGAGAACAGAACCGGGACGAATTGTTTCAGCAGCTCTCGAGTCGGACAATATCAGGGGTTTGAGAAACTGGATGCGATATCCGTATTACGAGATACATGCAGTTGACAACGGATGGCAGGTTATTATTCGCGACCTGCGTTATGTAGCTCCGGATCAACCGGCTGAGGACGGATTCGGAATAGCTGTGATAAATCTCGATTCACAATTAAACTTACTTTGAGAACAGCCACTGTCTCAAATTTCCCTGGTGAATAATGTAAAACCCCGCGAAGTCTCCCTGGTTTATCAACTGCCATTATTTAAGAGCAGGAGGATTTATTGAGAAAAGACTTCGCGGGTTTCTTTGTTAGCCACTCATTTTGCCCAAAACAGGGCAACACCATTGGTAAGGTGAACTGCAGACTCCCTCCTTGCGGCGTGCGGTTCGCCGGAGGGAGGGTCGGGGTGGGTCAAAAAGAGCTGGGAGTTTATCTGTCACTGTCATGATACTGTTGACAAAACAGCAGCTGTTTGTGGTATTAAACTTTATCATTTCTTATTGCCAATCAATTCTCCAAAAAAATTTGTATCAGGCGAAGTTAACTTTGTAACAAAGCACTACCTGAATACTCTTCATTATAGGGGCCCATAAGTAGATTTTGCAATCAAAATTGGGATTTAAAAAAACTGATTCAAGGCGATTAATCAGGGATCTACACTGCATATTGCTCCTATGCATTCATTTAAGAGTTAACATAAGAAAATCGAGTGAAAATGAGTCAAAGTCATGAAATATCGTATGCAATCGATCAACTGGAAGCAAACTTATCGCACACTGCCCGGGTAGAAGAATGGGCGGAACTTATGGGGTATAACTGCCCGAAAAAGTTTGCGCGAATGTTTTTGCGGCACTATTCAGTCCGGCCAATCAAAGTTCTGGAATATATAAGATTAAAAAGCATTATCAATCAATTACGAAAAGAAGCTCAGTCAAATTTTGATATTGCACGTGAACATGGAATTCCGGATGAAATTGCCCTGAACAAGTTTGTCAACTACCACCTCGGATGCTCACCAAGCAGTGTAAAGCGAATGGATGAAGATCAACTAAATGAAAAATTTGGTAAGATCAATAAAGCGATACAGGATAGAAAAATTCGGTAGTAAAGTTTGGTAGTAATCTTGTCAAGTAAAGTTAGGTAGTGATAAAGCTTCTCTTGCTTGTTATATAATAAAACAATTACTGGAACCAGTAATATCGTCAAACATTTTTGCAAAGAATTAAATCTGTTATTTAACCGCTGTTGATCAGTCGATCTGTCAAATTTATGTAACCGTAATTGTGAGTCATACGATTAAAGGAATGTTGTTCCAGCGTACATTTTGACAATTGCTGATGATGGTCTCAGATCCAACCCCAAACAAGTCAGGACATGTTGCACTCATCATTGGGATTTTTAACCCATGAGTTAAATGAATATCTGAAATTAAGAACCGGAACATCTGATTCAGATGAAGACAAGATTTTTCTTACAAATGTAGCAACTGATGAGGGTGTTCAAATTCCTGATAACTCTCTCGGATTATCCCTGATCAATATTGAGGAAGAAAGAGTATTTAAAGACCAGAAGGCGGCAAGGTTAAACAGTAATGGAACAGTTAATCGTCTCAACCCTGAAATCAAATTGAATCTCTACATATTGATTACTGCTTATTTCAAGGGTGACAATTCAGATTCGGCGGCAGATTATTCTGAAGGGCTCAAGCAGCTCTCTTATGCAATTTCTTTTTTTCAGGCTAAAAATGTGTTTACAGCAGCCAACTCACCCTCAATGGGTGATTATGATCCGGATATCAGGAAGCTGATCGTTGAACTTTTTTCTTATAATTTTGAACAGCTTTATAATTTCTGGAGTGTTGTGGGAACCAACTACCTGCCTTCTGTTCTCTACAAGGTACGTCTCGTCCGGTTTCAGGAGAATGCTGTTGCTGACTCAAATGTGCCTGTTGAAAAAATTGGAATTAAGACGCAGGGAAGATAGCTCATGTTTATTAATTATCGCCGGCTTTTTAATCTTCGATTGCACCACAGCTATTATGCTGACGGAATTCCCCATGGAGTTCAACTCATGCCGACTTCAGAGTCGATGGAAAAATTGAAAGGCGGGAATATGCTTTTGAAACAACTTCCAAACGGTATTACCGTACTGTATCGCTCGGGAGATGACGGAGTAAGTCCACTTGTACCTTTAAATGAGCTTAGCCTCCGATTTGCAATTACTGTGCAGGATTCTGCGATGTTCCAGGCCATAACGAATCTGGATGAATCAGCTTCAAAAAAATTTCGCTCTTCCAATATCCTGTTTTTTAGAAATAACCCTCTGAAGCATTCGAATAATCCGGATGATCCGGAAAAACTGGTACATACGCTGATTGACTCGGTTGAGAGTTCGCTATTTACTTATTCTTTCTATCCTGCGGATCCTCCTGAAGAGCTGTTTTTCAGTATGAAGAACGATTTGGGGGTGGTTGTCTCACCGGGGAAAGATGCTGAAGGAAATCCCCTTCCGGAAAAGATCAAACTTTCAAAACTGGACGATGGATCATTCAAACAACAGGTTGACCTGAGAGGACGGAGACCGGGCATTTTTACCATCTCGATTTATGAATCGGAATCTGACGAGGAACCATTACATGAGAAGAAAGTATTTGTGGATGAAGAATTGTCAGGGAAGAAGTTGCTGGGGATCCTGGAGCTGACTTGTGGTACCGATGAAGGAGAATTATACGATGAAATCCAGGAGTATTCACTCAGTTTTATCAGGAAGGAATCATTCTGGAAATATCTGATTGTGAATAAATATGAAAAGGTTACAGGGCCTGAAAACCTGGAAATTGAAGATAAGGGCGCTGATAGTTCCGAATACTATACTCCTACCAGTTTTACAAAGCTGGAACCGGAATCAGGAGAAAATTTCAAAGTCAACGGACTGGAAACGATCAGGTTCAGGTCTGCTGATCCAATACCCTTCTTTGAGATTCCAAGGCCATCTGTCCGGCTCAAAAATGCAGATGGTATCGTGTTTATAGAACATTTACCGAACCCGTCACCAACAGCAACACCGAAGATGGTTGAAGGTCATCCTGAATCAGAAATTTATGTCTATATCTAACAATTAAGGTGATAATAAAATGCAAAACATCAGAACACCCGGCGTTTATATTCAGGAGATATCAAAACTGCCGGCATCGGTGGCACCGGTAGCAACAGCAGTACCTGCCTTTGTGGGTTATACCAAACAGCGAGTACAAAACAAGGAGGAACTGACGGCAAATACACCGGTGATGGTAGAATCGCTATTGGAATACGAAGAAATTTTTGGTGGTGCTTTCATAGAACCTTTTACGGTTACACTCGAACCGGATCCTGAAAATACAGATGAAACAGTTATACAAATTGGCCCTGTTGAGGAAGAATTATCACCCTACCTGATGCATCACTGTATGAGATTATATTTTGGGAATGGCGGGGGCAAATGCTGGATTGTTTCAGTGGGAGACGGATATGATGATGATTCTGATAATAGCTCTATAGATCCGGATGCACTGGTCTCAGGAGTTCAGGCCCTTGAAAAAGAAGATGAGCCGACAATCCTGGTAGTACCGGAAGCGATAAAGGTCACTACGGAAAAACGTAAAGAACTACATGATGTCATGCTCGAACAGTGTGAGAGGCTGAAAGACCGGTTTGCACTTTTTGATGTGTTAACAGGTGATCAAAAAAATTCAAATCTGGATGCCGGTGTATTTCGAAACGATGAAGTCGGGATGAGTTCATTGAAATACGGAGCTGCTTATTATCCGTCACTTAAAACCTCAATCCTGCGTTCGTATGATGAAGCATTGATAGGGATTACAGATAACAGGGGAGGTTCTGGGAATGGCCCTGCAAACGGGCTTTCACTGGGAGATTTGTCATCCGGAATAAGGGGAGATCAGGCGAGGATTGTCGTTGAAGATCTTGATGATCTTGAAGCAGGGGATGTTCTGACCGTGAATGGAGTGGAGTTTACTTTTATAGAAGCTGCAGATGATATTGAGGTTGAGGAGGATGAAATTAAACTCAAAACAACATTGGAAGGAGTAGCTGAGGAGATTGCAAAAAAAGTAGATGGGCATGAAGATTTTCATGCAAGACATATCATCGGAGAATCTGTAGTATTGATCACGTTGTCGGATCCGGATGAAGATGATGAACTTGAAGCCAGCTTTAATGGTGAAGATGAAATTTTGGCCATTTCGGTTGAAGAAGTCTTTATCACAGAACCCGATACCTCTCTTTACAACAAAATTAAAAAGGAGCTGGATAAGAAGAGACTGGACCTTTACCCGTCGGCAGCGATGGCCGGCGTCTATGCCCGGGTAGACAGAAACCGGGGTGTATGGAAAGCACCGGCGAATGTCAGCCTGAACCTGGTATCAGGACCATCAGTGATATTGACAGATGAAGAACAAGCAGGGCTTAATGTTGACCCTAATTCGGGAAAATCCATCAATGCCATCCGGAATTTTCACGGGAAAGGAACGATTGTCTGGGGAGCAAGGACATTGGCCGGTAATGATAATGAATGGAGATATATCCCTGTCCGGAGGCTGTTTATTTTTATCGAAGAATCGATCAGGAAAGCCACTGAACCGGTTGTGTTTGAACCGAATGATGCCAATACCTGGACAAAGACCCGTTCGATGATTGAAAACTTTCTGACCGGACTCTGGCGGGATGGGGCACTGGCCGGTGCTACCCCGGAAGAAGCATTTTTTGTAAGAGTAGGGTTAGGTCAAACAATGAACAACAATGATATCCTTGAAGGCAGGATGATCATCGAAATCGGTTTGGCAGCGGTACGGCCTGCCGAATTTATCATACTTCAATTTATGCACAAACTTCAGGAATCCTAAACAACAATACTCATGAGCTATAAAACACCCGGTGTATATATAAAAGAAATTTCAACACTGCCTGCTTCTGTTGCAGGTGTGGAAACAGCCATTCCGGCTTTTATCGGTTATACCGAGAAAGCAGAAGAAGATGGAGATCTGACTGCTCTCAGAAATGAACCAACCCGAATCACATCCTTACTCGATTATATCGATAAGTTTGGTGAGGCAAAAAAAGAGGAATTTGTATTTACGATTGATGACCAATATGATGATGATGGCAATCTGACGGAGAGAAATTTCAGTGCTAAATTGAAAGATAATACATCCTCTCCTTTTAACCTTTTCTACAGCCTGCAACTCTATTTCAGCAATGGTGGCGGGCCCTGCTATATCGTATCAATTGGCGATTTTGATAGCAATCTGCAATTCGGAAGTGACAATTCTAACCTTATCAGCGGAATTCAGGCCCTGGAAAAAACAGACGAACCGACGCTGCTCGTTTTTCCGGATGCTGTGAACCTGGATGATGAGACGAAGTATGGCGGTGTCGCAAAGGAAGCCCTTAATCAGTGTTATAAGCTGAAAGACCGGTTTGCAATACTCGACCGGTATGACAATGACGATGGTGTAACGCTTGCAAAGTTCAGGGAAGAACTTGGCATGTCGTATCTGAGTTACGGTGCTGTTTATCACCCATTTTTAAAAACCTCTTTGAACTACCGGGTTGACGAAGAATCGGAGATCACTCATAGTAAATCAGGATCAGTTCCGGCAGATCCGGTTGATTTTGACGGAGAGAAACTTAAAGATCTTGAAGAGGAAGAGCCGGGCATCTTTCGTTCCCTTGTAGCAGAAACCAAAAAGATATATGTAAAACAACCATCTTCAGGCGCTATAGCCGGGGTCTATGCACGTGTGGACCGGAATCGTGGCGTATGGAAAGCACCGGCAAATGTAAGCCTGAATACTGTCGTCGCTCCGGTTGAGAAGATTACTGATCGTGACCAGGAAGGATTAAATGTGGATCCGACGACAGGTAAATCAATTAATGCCATACGCTCTTTCACCGGCAAAGGCACACTTGTATGGGGTGCGCGTACTCTTGCGGGTAACGATAATGAGTGGCGGTATATCCCGGTTCGGCGATTGTACATATTCATCGAACAGTCGGTGAAAAAGGCAACTGAATTTGTGGTTTTTGAACCGAACGATGCAAATACATGGGTCCGTGTCCGGTCTATGATCGAAAATTTTCTGACTGGCCTGTGGCGTGACGGTGCCCTCGCCGGCGCCACGCCGGATGATGCTTTTTTTGTGAAAGTGGGCCTGGGCGAAACGATGACCTCTCAGGATATCCTTGAAGGCCGCATGATTGTTGAAATCGGCCTGGCAGCTGTACGGCCGGCTGAGTTTATCATCCTGAGATTTATGCACAAACTTCAGGAATCATAATTAATTAAAACACTAAAGAGGACAAATTATGGCAGAACAATATCCAATATCCGCATTTCATTTCCAGGTTGAATGGGGTGGAGAACGAATCGGGTTTACCGAAGTGGAAGGCCTGAACGTTGAGCTGGAACCGATTGAATACCGGGAAGGTAATTCAAAAAACTACCAGGTCACCAAAATGCCAGGTATTCCCAAATATGATAATATTACTCTAAAGCGGGGGATATACCGGGATGATAACCAGTTCTTCGAATGGCTGAATACCGTTAAAATGAACGAGATTGACCGGAGAAACATCACAATCAGCCTGCTGAATGAAGAGCATGAGCCTGTGACAGTCTGGAAAATCAGAGATGCCTGGCCGTGTAAAGTTGAAGGGCCGTCACTCAACTCAACCGGTAATGAAGTGGCCGTTGAGTCGATCGAATTGTGTCATGAAGGTCTTACAATCGAATTCGCATAAGTCATGGCAAGCTATTATCCGCCCACAGGATTTCATTTTGTAGTAAATGTGGAAGGGTTGAACTCCGACTCTGCTGACAGCGGATTCCAGGAAGTTTCGGGACTCAATGCCTCAGTTGGAGAAGAGACCTATGAGGAAGGCGGAGAAAACAGGTTTGCCCATCGGTTGCCCGACAGGGTTACATATGAAAAACTGGTCCTGAAACGTGGTGTATTAAAAGGGTCGGAATTGATCGGTTGGTTTAAAAAAGCGGTAGAATCGTTTCGGTTTGAACCAAAAGGCGTACTTGTAACCCTGCTGAATGAAGATCATCAACCACTTGAAGCCTGGAGTTTTATCAATGCTTACCCGGTTACGTGGTCGGTTTCGGATTTCAATGCCGAAAGCAGTGAGATAGTTGTTGAGTCAATCGAACTCTCTTTTCAGTATTTCCGTCGGATGGAGGTGTGATATGACTTATCCGGGAGATTAACCTGCAGTGGATTGATTGGTTAAGTAGCGGAAGAAATCCGCGAAGTTTCCTTTTCAGGTTGGTTGTGACCGTTTGAACGGGTTTAAAACTTTCCATTGAAAAACTTCGCGGATTTTTAAGGGTAATAGTTAAAAAAAAGCTAAATCAACAAAGTAATGCCGATAGAAATCAGGGAATTGGTTATCAAGGCTGTAGTAGATCAGTCGGGTCAAAATGAAGAAGGACAATCTGGTTCTGCCGGTGCTCAGCAATCTGCAGATCAATCCCTTGAGGAAACCGTTCACCAGGTGCTTGAACTGCTTCGTGAAAACAGAAATGAACGATAAATCCGGATTCTGCCAATGAGTGAATTTGAAGAACTTGAAGGCTTGTCAAAACTGACCATCGCTGCATTTCCGAATGAGAGGTATAGTGATGAGGAAGAGATTGAAGTCTTTGAAATGATGTATAATCCCAATTCTTACAGCAGGGAGTTTAAGAATAACTATGCAAAACAAAATAACCAGGGTAACACCGGAACCCTGGTGTTTACTCATACTGAACCCCAGACAATCTCATTCGAATTTCTATTTGATGCAACCGGGGCATCACTTTCCGGTAGTTCCAATGTTGCTGACAGGGTGAAAAGTGATGGGCGGACCGATAAAGAAATCGGCCGGTTCCTCGACATTATTTATCGCCGTTCCGGTGAAACCCATCAGCCCAATTTTCTGAAAGTGCGATGGGGTGATTTTGAATTTCGGGGCTTGCTGGAAACAGCTACGGTAACTCACAGGTTATTCAATCTCGATGGAAATCCGATTCGATCAACCGTAAACTGTGGATTTCGTGAACACACGTCACTGGAAGAGCAGGCTGCTGAAGACCGGAAAAGTTCCCCGGATATGACACACTATCACCTGGTGAAAGAAGGTGATTCACTGCAAGCGATTGCGGGCAAGATCTATGGAGATCCAGAACTCTACCTGGAACTGGCAAGGGTAAACGATCTGATCCATTTCAGAGAGCTGGAACCCGGAATACGATTAACCCTTCCACCTGTTAAAAAATCAGAACGATGAGCCCGGTCAGAACAATTCCAACTCAGGCATCCACCGACCTGCCAACATTTACTATTCTGGTTGATGGTGAAGACATCGGGGGTACATTGGGTGTCTCATCTCTGATGGTGAGTAAATCAGTGAACAAAATCCCAAAAGCGAGATTGATTTTATCAGATGGCGATGTTGCAAGCGGTGATTTTCCAATCAGCAGCAGTGAGCAGTTTGTTCCTGGTAAAGAAGTTGAAATTCAGGCTGGCTATCACCGGAGGGAAGACACCATTTTCAAAGGCATTATAACTGGTCACAGTGTCAGGGCCAATGAGAATAAACAGCCTGTACTCAGGATTGACATGAGAGATGTAACGGTAAAGATGACATCGGGAAGAAGAAACCGGTATTTCGAAAATGTACAGGACAATGAAGTAATTGAAGAACTGATCAATGTTTATGGCATTACAGCAGAAGTGGAAGAAACCGAAGTGATGCATAAGGAGATGGTACAATACTATACCACAGACTGGGATTTTATGATTGCCCGGGCAGAAGTGAACAGCCGGCTGGTGTATGTGGATGATGGAGTAATAACAGTAAAAAAGCCTGATTTTTCCCGTGATCCGATTCTGAACCTGGCATTCGGGCACAATGTCATTTCTTTTGAAGCCGGAATGGATGCAAGGGATCAGTTTGCAGCAGCAAACAGCAGGTCGTGGAATTATTCGGAACAGGAGATAATCGACGAAGAGGCTGATGAACCGGAAGTATCAGAAAATGGTAATATAACGGCTCAGGATCTCTCCGGTGTGATTGGCCTCGATTCCTGGATGCAGCAACACGGTGGCAAAGTGGAAAATACCGAATTAAAAGCATGGTCAGATTCAAAACTTCTTAAAAGCCGTATGGCCAGGGTACGCGGCCGGGTTAAAATCACAGGGTTCAGTGACATTAAACCGGGTGATATCATTGAACTTGAAAATTTTGGTGACCGGTTCAATGGACCGGCGTTTGTTTCAGCAGTGAATCATCTCAGTACCACGGAACACGGGTGGCAGACTGAAATCGGATTCGGCCTGGACCAGGAATGGTTTATTAACAGGTATGATGATATTGTAGCCCGTCAGGCGTCGGGTTTGGTTCCACCGATTCATGGTTTACAGGTGGGTGTAGTTACCAATATTCATGAAGATTCGGATGGTGAAAACAGGATAAAAGTTCGGTTACCCGTGATTGACCCACAAAACGAAGGGGTCTGGACACGGCAGGCATCGCTGGATGCCGGAGATGGCAGAGGTTTTGTATTCAGGCCGGAAATCGGGGACGAGGTAATAGTCGGTTTCATAAACGATGACCCCCGAGACCCGGTGATACTCGGAATGCTTCACAGTAGCTCCAAGCCGGCTCCGATTGAAGCTGAAGAGGATAATAATGTAAAAGGAATTGTTACACGCAGTGAGTTGAAACTGCTACTGGATGATGATAAAAAAAGTGTAACCATTGAAACCCCGGACGGTAATAAGTGGACGATGAGCGATGAAGACGGAGGGGTAACTGTAGAGGATAAGAATGGCAACAAGGTGTCGATGTCTGCTGATGGAATTTCTCTTGAAAGTATTGGTGACCTGAAACTAAAAGCTTCTGGTGATATCGTGATTGAAGGAGTGAATATTACGGAATCTGCCAATGCAGCCTATAAGGCGGAAGGCAATTCAGGAGCAGAATTATCATCCGGAGGGCAGACAGTAGTGAAGGGATCGATTGTAATGATTAATTGATGGTAAAACCTGATTTCGGTAACAGACTACCTATCGGTTTTAAGCGATCAACAAATTTAAGTTATCTCCCATTTGAGAAGCATCGTGATTTTAGTTGATGCTCCGGGTAGGAGATTTAACAGAAATTGATATTTATAAATTTAAAATAATATGCCTGCAGCGGTCAGAATTATGGATACTTCCAATCATGGCGGGACGATTGTGGGTCCGGGAGATCCTACTGTTCTCATTGGCGGAATGCCGGCTTGTGTAGCCGGTGATAATCATGTTTGTTCATTGCCGCCAAACTCACATCAGCCGACAGTCAGCCCGTTTTCAGCAGGAAGTGGTACGGTTTTAATTGGCGGTAAACCAGCAATTCGTGTCGGGGATGTATGCCTCTGCGGAGCGTCTGCAGTGATCGGTGAACCAACGGTAATGATTGGATAAAATCTATGGGATCAGATCAAAATAACAGCGGTGAAAGTAATGATTTTCTTGGAAGGGGCTGGTCGTTTCCGGTCCGTTTTGGAAGTGGTGGAAAAAGTGTTGGAATGTCGCAGGAAGAAGCGGATATACGTGAAAGCCTGCAAATATTATTGAGCACAAGCCGTGGTGAACGTGTGCTTCGTCCGGATTACGGCACTAACCTTAAGGGCAATATTTTTGAATCTCTGCGTGCGTCAACAGCCGCAAGAATCAAAGAAGATATTCGCCGGGCTATACTGTTTCATGAACCGAGGGTCAATCTTGAAGATATATTCTTTCGTGAGAACCGGGAAGAGGGATTGATACAGATTGTCGTTGAATTTACCATCATCGCCACAAATACACGTACCAATCTTGTATTTCCCTACTACCTGGATGAGGCAACGGATATCTGATTATGAGTGAAATTTGTGAAAATAAAACCAAACTGGATCGTGATGGCACAAGCCGTCAGCAACGTCTGCTGAGTGCACTGTTGCCCGATTATGTCTCAATCGACGAGCGATCCATGAAAGATCTGCTGCAGTTTGCAAAAAAATTGGCCAAAGAAATCCGCTATGTCAATTCAGAAAATGAAGATGATGGAGACTGGCAGAATTTCCTGGCATCAGATAAAGACCTCGAAGAATTTATATCCAACCAGAATCAGGAAGAACCGGGTTTTTTGAATTATGTAAAGAATAAAAGCGGATTCACACAACCGCATATAGCACTGTTTCTGGCTTTTTTAAAGCTTTTTAAAGTTGCACAGGATGACCTGAACCGGATCACAAAAAAACACCTCGATTATTACTATAAGGAAGTACTGCAATTGAAAGAAGAACCGGCTGTTGCCGACCGGGTTTTCCTGATATTTGAACTCGCTCGTCATGTGGAAAAGAGTTACCGGATTGATAAGGGGGTTTCACTGAAAGCGGGTAAAGACGTGAGCGGTCAGCCATTGTTTTATGAAACAGACAGGGAGCTGATCGTAAATCAGGGAAGAGTGGAGCAATTGAAGGCAGTATTTGCAGATGTGGCTGATGATGAGAGCAGTTTCCGGCTTTTTGGCTCGCCTGAAGTGAATTCGTCTGATGGGAAAGGAGCTGAAATCGGATCGGATGATATGAGCTGGAAAACGTTTGGCGGGCCCGGCCGGGGTGAAGCCGATATCGGGTTTGCCATTTCGTCACCGGTACTCTTCCTGAAGGAAGGATTGCGGACTGTCAGCCTCACTCTCCACTTCGATGAGTCGGATGAATCGATTGAAGCACTGAANGATTTGGCTTCGGATCAGCATCCGCTGATTACGCAAGCGTTCAGAGTTCTGTTTAGTGGTGAAGAAGAGTGGATATCTCCGGCTGGTGAGGAGGAGTTACTGGAAATTACAGACGAGATTCCCAAAGAGGTCGAAGACAGAATACTTGAGTTTGTCAATTATGCATCGGCAGAAAAAATTGCAACGAAAGTAAAAGATGATCCGACCAGGGGTTATGCAAAAGTTCGCAAAGGATATGCCATCGGGATAAAAGTGGCTGAGGAAATCGTCAAAATGCGGAATGAGAAAGGGCCATTTAAAAAAGCATGGGATTTGAAAAATGTTTTCGGACTTGGGCCCGACAAGGTTTATGACCTGGCATACACGTTTCGGGATAAAACGTTTTCAAACAAAGTTGACCCGGATGAACGCACAATCACAATAACACGTACACTTAATGCAGACCAGGAGCCAATTGTTGCCTACAATCGGGATGCATTGAAAGATCCGATCGAAACAAAATGGCCGGTTATGAAGGTGATGATTAGAGAAGAGTCAACAGAGTATGTCGGCCCTCCTCGTCCATCGATCTATAAATTGCTGAGAAAACTTCAACTTACGGATGCTGAGCTGACTGTGGATGTGGATGGGTTACAGACGAATATCATCCAGAACGACAGGACGGTAATGGATCCGGGTAAGCCATTTTATCCGTTTGGAAACCGGCCTGTTCCGGAAAGCTCATTTTATATCGGAAACCGGGAAATTTTCCAAAAATCACCGGATAAAATCTGGATCAGGTTTAACTGGCACGATCTTCCGGATGAAAGTTTTGGAAGCTATTATGCTCATTATGATCCGGAAGATTCATCCGGAAGTACCCCGCCAGCCAATTCAAGCGGAGTTGAGACCGGAGGATCCCGCCAGAACGATACATTTAAAACCGGAATATCGGTGCTTGAAAACAGATCCTGGAAACAGATTGTATCGTCAGCAAATCTATTTGAATCAGAAAGTAATGAAGAACCGGTATCGCCGGAGAGAGAGATTGTCATCACAGGGAATCAGTTAGGTGAAATGAAACGGAATCCCGGTATGGATGAACTGACTGAATTCAATACAACGACAGGCAGAGGGTTTATCAGGCTGAGGCTGAGAGGTACAGATTTTGGCCATAAAGCATTTGCCGCCGCTTATACCCGCCAGGCGATCAAGGAAGAGGGAGAAAATCTGCCAAATGAACCGTATACACCGATGATCCGGGATTTTTCACTTAGCTACACCACCAGGGTTACACTCAACTTTTCAGATGTTATAAATGATAAAAACCGGTATGAAGATTTCTTTCATGTTCATCCGTTTGGCATTCAAAAAAAGGACAGAAATTTAATTGCTTCCCCCATTGTTCCGGTCTACCATTCAGAAGGAAACCTTTATATCGGCCTGAAAAATTTCAGGGGCGGACAGAATATCTCATTACTGTTTAAAGTGGCTGAGGGAAGCGCAGACCCTGATTTTCTGCAGCAGGATGTCATGTGGAGTTACCTGTCGGGCGGTGAGTGGATCGATTTTGAAGATCGTGAGATTTTGTCAGACAGCACCAATCAGCTTTTAACATCAGGGATTATCTCATTCCGCATTCCCAAATCAGCATCGCAGGCACATACATTACTGCCTGACGGACTTGTCTGGCTGCGGGCATCGGTTGATAAAGATACACCTGCCATATCCGATCTTGTGGACATTCGTGCACAGGCGGTTACTGCTTCATTTGTTGATCGGGATAACGATCCGAACCATCTTGCCAATCCGCTGGAGGCAGAATCGATCAGTAAATTGAAGGATAGTGATTCTTCAGTTAAATCAGTGATACAGCCATACGCATCCTTTGGCGGTTCCATGAAGGAGGAAAGCAGTACGTTTTATACACGTGTGAGCGAACGGCTTCGTCATAAGCGGCGTGCAATCACGATCTGGGATTATGAGCGGCTGATTTTACAGAAATTCCCCTCTGTTTATAAGGTGAAATGCCTCAATCATACCCGGTTTGATGGGACATTGAAGAACTACTCTGAAATTGCACCGGGATACGTATCCCTGATAGTGGTCTCCGATATGATCAATCAAAATGCAGTTGATCCGCTGAAGCCAAAAACAAGCTTGGTTACCCTGACAGAGATCGGCCAATACCTGGAAAGTATTAAGGCGGAAAATGTCAGACTCTCTGTGAGAAACCCGCTTTACGAGGAGATTAAGGTAGATTTCAATGTAAAATTTCATGATGGAACAGATTCGGGTTATTACCGGGGTTTTCTGAATGATGAGATCAAATCGTACCTGTCGCCCTGGGCATTTCAAAAAACACAGGATGTTGTATTTGGCGGGCGCATTCATAAATCGATGATTCTTCATTTTGTTGAAACCAGGGAATATGTGGATTTCGTGACCTGTTTTAAGATGTTCCATATCGTACCGGGTGATCAGGACAATTCTGCAAAAAAGAAAGATGTGAATGAAGCAACTCCGAAGACAACCGCTTCTGTTTTGGGATCCGCACCGGATCATAATATAAAGGTTCTGGAGTCGGAGGAGTGCGCCTGTGATGATAATGAGGTAAGCGCGTTCATTGAACTGGAAGTGGACGATTGCGGGTGCTGAAGAATAAAAGATGAATATGAACGAACCGAAAAAAATATCAAAGAAAGAGCCGGATCTGAAAAGCATGAATTACTCCCGGCTAAGAGAAATTGGAATTTCTCATATTCAGGAGTTCAGTTCGGAGTTGTGGACAGATTACAATACCCATGATCCGGGAATCACGATTCTGGAAGTGTTGTGTTATGCAATCACTGACCTGGGATACCGGGCAAACCAGAATATCGCTGATATACTGGAGGAAGACCCGGCACAGTCTGATCAAACCGAACGAAAAAATTTCTTTACAGCGGCAGAAATTCTTCCCAACAGGCCTCTTACGATTCCCGATCTTCGAAAGCTTATCATCGATGTAATGGTGGAAGATGAGCCGGGTTCAGGCTGTGAATTTGTCGGAGTAAAAAATGCCTGGGTAAATATATCAGAAGAGTCAGAAGTGCCGGTTTGGGCGAATCTATCAGAGAGTAGACTTTCATTTGATGAAAAAGATGACAAGGAGCCGATTCAATTTCGGACCCTCTATAATATACTGCTTGAATTTGAAAGGTGTGAAAGTCTTGGTGACCTCAATGAGCATATCATAAGAAAAACACTGACTTTGGATGATACTGATAACAGCTTTCCGGTACGGGTAGACATACATGTGGAAATCGAATTTGCCCGGTGGGATGATGAGCAGATCGACTGGAGTGATACGGGTGATATCCGGAAACATGTCCGGGATGTAACGTTACGATTTTTCAACCGCCCGCCTCAGCATTCCATTCAATATTCGGTGGAAACTGATAAGGTAATCAAACTGGCCGGAACCGGGCCAGGTAATGTGGATCTGGACCTGAATTCATTGTCTGATAAACTGAATGATTTTATAGACGGTATGGTGGCAGCTTATCAAAAAAGAGTGGAGAAGGTTCACCAGATCGTGGAATCGGTATCTGCCCGGCTGCACGCCAACCGAAATCTATGCGAAGATTATTATAAACTGAACGCACTAAAGATCGAAGGAATTGCACTTTGTGCAGATGTAGAGCTGGAAACAGAAGCAGATGTCGAAGAGGTTCAGGCACAGATCTATCACCGGATATCAGAATTCCTTGCTCCGCCGGTAAATATCTGGTCACTGAAGGAGCTGAAGGAAAAGGGCATTCCAACTGAGAACATTTTTGAAGGGCCGCTTCTGAATCACGGGTTCATAGATGAGGGCGAACTAATGAAATCGGAGAGACGTGAATCAATCTATGTGTCAGATCTGGTTCAGATCATCATGAATATCGAAGGTGTGGTAGCAGTGAAAGAGATAGAGATTGCCAATATTCCGCAAGGCAATGAAGAAGGTATCCCGTCTAAGAGTGTGAAATGGTGCCTGGACCTTGCTCATGATTTCAATTACGTGCCCCGATTGTCAATTGCCGATTCAAAAATCACCTTCTTTAAAGATCAGCTTCCGTACCAGGCTTCAATCAGGGCAGTTGAAGAACGGATGAAAGAGCTGGCGGGTGAGACAGAGTCGCAAAAAATAAAAAATCCCGTACTTGACCTCGACCTTCCCGACGGTAGATATCTCAACCTGAAACAATACCGCAGTATTCAGAATGAATTCCCGGTTACTTATGGAATCGGGCCTGAAGGCATCTCTTCAGCGGCAGAACAGGAAGAGGTGGCACGAGCAAAACAGCTTAAGGGGTATCTGACATTTTTTGATCAACTGCTGGCCAATTACATGTCTCAACTTGAACATGTAAGAGAACTTTTTTCAATGAATGCTGAGAAAGATGCGGATGATAAATATAAAATCGGGAGAACCTATTTCTCCCAGTCATTGGCTGAAATTATTCCGGAAGGTGAAGATATTTTCATTAACGGATCGGATTATGAAACGGCATTGAATGAAATCGCCGAAAGTCCGGAGCTTTTCATTAAACGGAGAAACAAGTTCCTGGATCATCTGATGGCCCGATTTGCAGAACAATTCACAGATTACGCAACCCTGACCCATCGCCTCTCCAATCCGGATCAGGATCAGAATGGAAAAGAGCGGATGATTCGTGATAAACTCACATTTCTGAATGATTACCCGGAGATCAGTTCCGGCAGGGGGATGGCATTTAATTACCAGGACCGATGCCGGTTGTGGCATATACATAATCGCTCGGGCCTTGAGCGGCGTGCATCTTTACAGGTTGGTGTTGACGAACCAAAGCCGGGAGATCTTGCTTTTACCGGTCACTTTGTGATTACGGAGGAGGATGGTTCGTATGGTTTTGAGGTTAAAAATTCGGCCGATGAAACAGTATTGATAAATCCTGAAAGCAAGTTTTTTAGCAGCCGTGATGAGACATCAGAGGCTATTGAAGAATTGATTCTCAGCGGTTTATTCAGAGATCACTACAGGGTAATTGAGCAAGATGGGTCATTTTCATTCACGATTGAATGTCATGATCAGGTACTGGGAATTTCTGCGGGCGATGGATATCAGGATCAAACGGACTTTGAGGATGCAATCAACGAGCTGATCGCGATTTTTGAATCTGAATATTTTGACAATCCCCAGGCAAACCGGAAAAATCTGTCAGCACCGGTTAAAAATTATTTTAAGGTTGAAAAAAATGTGACCGGTTCTGTCATCAATGTGAAATACACACTATTTGATGAGCCATTTTCAGAAGATTCCGGCCACAGGATATTCAGCGGCGAAATGACCCGTGAAGCTGCTGACAATGAGCAGGCTGAAGCTGAGGTAGATGAAAGGGCAGAAGAATTTGTCTGGAATGTAATTATCAATGGCAGACACAGAGACAGGTATCGGTTTGAAGCAGATGAATCCGATCCGGAAACAGGTGTACTGACTCTTACCGGTAAATTCGGCGGAGAGCTGGGTTCTGTTGAGGTAACGAAAGAAAAAGTGCCGGAAATGACTGATAAACTCGCAGGATTTTTCCGGAAAACCTTTTCCGGAAATGAAGGGATGCATCTGGTTGAACACATCCTGTTAAGGCCAAAACAGAACGGGTCAGGAGCAGGGGGAATTGAAGACCGCCTGATGCCGATTGAGGTCGATCCGGAGTGTG
>SL_3KL_010_SEDDRAFT_10000852_pt1 | contig 26753 bp, 31 predicted proteins | sample SodLakKL_010_SED_2_FD_10381 | JGI IMG/M metagenome (IMG submission 10381) | reverse complement strand
TATACCGTCACTGTAACTCTTACTTTGGCAAATGCACCGGCTGAAGGCGATGCGGTAACAGTCTATAATGCATTGCAGGCCGGCTTTACCTTTGATGTGAACTTCGAAGTCAGCGTGCCAGAATAATAGAAACAGAAGGGATGGAATGAGCGATGTCTAAACCGATATCATTGTTCGGCATGCAGGCGCTCGCCATCACCAGACTCAGAGTGGGGATTATCCTGGTTTTCCTTCTGTTTGCCAGCACTTCGATCGGTTTCGCCGTCTGGGATGAAACCAGTCCGATAAGAGATGACCAGCAGATCATCATCGGGGATGGGACGACGTTTGAAGTCATTCGCGTAACCAAAGTACCCGAAAGCGAGCTTAGACTTGTACCACTAGGGGCTTTCATCGGTCATCAGGATACGGATTACTACGCATACACCTATTCGGTTTTTTTCAACAAGACCGGTCGATTTGAACTTTCTCACGCTAATGTCACCATTGGTGGTGGCAACAGCCATGCTGAATTGATTCAATTCAGCTACGCGTTTATGGACGCGGATTTTGTACCTGACAATCTCAGCGTCGTTTTGGGTGTCGACCACCCGAGTTTCGATGTGGAGGAAAACGGATTTCGTTTCGACGTGACTGTGCGGGTGCATCTGGGCCTTCCTGAGGACAGGGAGACCTATGAGGCCATCGTGTCGCAGGCACTCGAGTTCGATCTATTTTTCCGCATGCATGAAATTGAGGACACGGAATAGAGGATGCGCATGAGGAAAACGAATGGAAAAATGAATCTTATGTATAAAAGCTTCAAGGTGGTGGTCGTGTTGCTCCTGGTTTATGTGATCGGGACACTCCTCTTTGAAAACGTGGCGTTTTTGAACCGGTATCAACACTATGTCATCGTTTCAGACTCGATGACGCCGACCATTGGCGTCGGGGATGTTGTTGTCATCGACAAGGGAATTGACCTTGACACGCTGAGACCTGGTGATATCATCGCCTTTGATGTCACCATCAACAACCAGGATGTCGTGGTGGTCCACTACCTTGAAGGCATTACCAGTACTGCTGAAGGGTATGAGATAACAACCATCGCCGAAGGCGCCACCAGTTCCGATGCTTGGGTGTTGAGCGCCGAGGATGTCATCGGCATTCACTGGTTTACCGTTCCCTTTGTGGGACGTATCTTGTTGTTTGCAGGGTCTCCGGTAGGCCGACTTGTTATTCTGATTGATATTATCCTGATTTATGTCCTGTATCGCATTTTTTTCAAAAAAGATTAAGGAAAGGTGGTCGTGTTCATGGTGAAAAAACTGTTTATCGTCTGGTCACTCGGCATGGCGTTTCTTTTGCTTGCGATTACCGCACGGCCCGCTTACGCGGTCTTTGACCATCTTAATGCTACAAACACCCCGAACATTCCCATCGGCGAATGGACGCTTTTGAGTGACGTCGATCCCAAAGAAGAGTTCGACAACGCCTTCTTAAGCTTTTTCGGTGAAGCTACGCTTGCCGGTTTATACAACAACCAGGACTTTCTCGATCTACTAGAAGCTTCAAGCACCACCGGTAATTTCAATGGTGGTGCCACCTATTCGATCGAGAATGTTTTGATCGACAGCATCCGTTTTGATGTGACGGGTATTTATGAAAGAGCGAGCCGGACGTCACTCGGGTTTTTGCGCCCCATCGACCGGACGCTTGAAAACGGGACACCGATCTACGGCCTTAAAGGGGCATTGCCTTCATCCGAAGCCGATGATCCATTCAGTGCCTATGATGTCTTGAATACCGTAACCGACAACAACAGCTCCATCAGACTGGATAACGAGGTCATCGTCACGACCCATCTGCCGGTTGCGAACTTGACGGCCATCGAATTCTACGAAATCATGGGCTTGATTGAAGACAATAACGACGGTACCGAGCCACGGACATTGACGATTTCCATCGCCACCGATAAAGCCGGTCCCTTCGAAACCGTGGCCAGTTTCACGGTGACAGCCTATGGCGTCACTTATACAGGCAATCCTGTGTCGACGGCGTTTACCTTCCGCCAGTTCAATCTCACCACACAACAAATCAACGACCAGCCCGCAGACGGCTATTATGTCCGTTTCGTTTACGACGGCGGTGTTCGCGGTCGTGGGAACAACATCACCCGTTCACGCGTCATCATCGATGACTTGACCTTTATCACCGATAACGATTAAAGATTGGAAGTGATGGCATGGCCATTGAAAAAAAACGTATGAATCACAACTTGATCGACACCCTCAAATATTTCGACGCTACGCTTATCTGTCAGCTGTTTGACGAACTTGGCGCTTCCTTGCCGCGCACAGTACGCATCGAGGCACTAAGAACGACCCTGGCACCCGTTGTGAAAGCAAAACGGGAAGCAATTCATGCCAAGGAAACCAAGGACGATGAAGAAATCAAATCACTGAGTCAGCTCGATAATTTCGGCCTTTGGACAGAAACCCAACTGGAGGATTGGTTTCTTTCAGCGAAAGACAACAGCCTCTATGAGACATTCATCGTTGATTTCTGGACACGGGTTCTAGCCTGGTTGGATGAAAAAGCGGTGGACGAAGCCCTACTGGAATCGTTTGTGGCCAAGGCGGCCACCGAACATGCCTTTGATGCTTTACCGGATTTCAAACGTCTAAGTACGGAGACCTTTGGTTGTTTTTACGACGAGTCTGGGACTTTGGAAGGTCTGGACTATCAGACATTTCGTAACTCGATGCGTGAAATCGGCCAGATGGCCTTGATGGTACGCATCGCTAAAAAGTACGGCTTGACCTTGTCGCGGACGATGAACAAAACGCACATGCGCACGACGATGAAGACATTGTTAGAACAATGTCGCCAACTGACCGAGACTCTGAGTGCCGAAATCGACGCCGCCAGCATCAACGAACTGGAAACCCTGGCCACAAAGTACAAACTCCCCCTCAAAAGCTATCTGACGAAAATCGACATGGCCGATCTTGTGGTTTTACATGTTCGGCTAAAGGATAAACCGCATAAAAAAACACTCAAAGCGGTGAAGAAAACCGAACCGCATACGGATCTGATCGAACGTCTCGACAGACTGGAAAACATGATATCACGTCTCGAGAAGCGCTTTGACGCCGATCAGGATACGCCCGCGAAACAAAAGACCGGCGAGGCTATTCCGCGTCCCTCACGCTCCGTATTGCTCGATGTGGTGGCCGGCATGTTCATTTTCTTTCTCTTCATCGGTCTCATCAGTTATTTCCTGGACGGACTCACACCGTTCAACGCACTCAACAACCTGTTCAACCGGGTCACATACCGGGAGTACGGCTTGATGGAACTGTATCATACGGTCATCGATTTCATCATCCGCGGCTAGGGCCGCGGATTTTCTTTCTTTAAGGGAAGATTTGTTGACACTTAAAGCCCGTGGCGCTATAATAAAGACAACCGTTAAGGAAACTGCGTGTTCACCGGTATCCCTAGAGAAAGACGTATTGGCTGGAAACGTCTGATATCCAAGGCACTTGACCTTTCCGAGGGCTTTTCTGAAACCGTAGTAGGAAAAGACGTACGACTGCGTTAAAGTCTAAAGGGCCGGTTCATGTTTGACCGGAACTAAGGTGGTACCGCGGATTATTCGCCCTTAGCTATTTAAGGGTGATTTTTTTATTATTTTGGGAGTGATACTTATGATCAAACGCATGAAAGGCACCTACGATATCACGGATGATATCGGATATTACCAAGCGGTGGAGACCCAAATAAACAAAGTTTCGAAACTGTTCGCCTATCAGGAAATCAGGACACCGCATTTTGAGAACCGTGACCTGTTTCATCGTGGTGTCGGCGAAGACAGCGACATCGTCAGTAAGGAAACCTATGATTTTGAAGACCGCGGTGGTAGAATCAACACGCTAAGACCCGAAGGCACCGCACCGATTGTGCGTGCTTTCATCGAGAACAAACTCTACGCCAACCCGGTCGTCCCGCAAAAAGTTTACTACTACGGGTCGATGTTCCGGTACGAACGGCCGCAAAAAGGGCGGTTCCGTGAATTCAGACAGTTCGGTGCCGAAGCGTTCGGTTCGGCCGAACCGGCACTGGACGCCGAAATCATCGCCTATGCCCATACGCTCTTAAGAGCATTGAAAATCAATGATGTCACGGTGCATCTGAACACTTTGGGCGATAAGAAAAGCCAGACGGACTACGCTACAGCGCTCAAAAAACACTTCAAACCGCATCTTGATACCTTATGCGGTGATTGCAACAAACGCTTCAGCGACAATCCCTTGAGGATTCTCGACTGTAAAGTCGATCAGGACAAGCCAATCATGCAAACGGCACCGAAGACCCTGGATTATCTGACCGAAGCAGCGAAAGCGCACTTCGACGCTGTTGTTGATTATCTAACGGCCATGAAGATTCCTTTTGAAATCGATCACAATCTGGTTCGTGGTCTGGATTACTATACCCACACCGTCTTCGAACTCAAAGTAAGCAAAGAACTTCTCGGCAATCAAAACGCAATCTGCGGTGGCGGTCGTTATGATAATCTTGTTGAAACCCTGGACGGACCACCGACCCCCGCAGTGGGCTTCGCTTTCGGAGTCGAACGTCTCATCGTGGCCCTGAAGGCGAATGATTACCCTCTTGTGGATCCACACGTCCATGCCTATTTTCTCATCATGGGCAAACAGGCGCGTCTAAAAGCAATGGAACTTTCGCAGAAACTGCGTCTTGGCGGTCTGCTCACCGATCTTGATTATATGGATAAGGGCATGAAAGGCCAGTTTAAGCAATCGGCGCATAAAAACGCCCGTTTCGTCATTATCATCGGTGATGCGGAGATCGAAAACGAAACCGTCAATGTCAAAGACCAACTGAATAACGAGGAATGGACCATCGCCATGGATAACCTATACATCACCCTCGTTGAGAAACTAACCGCAAAAAATTATGACTGTGAAGATTGCGACCATAAAGGAGAATCACAATGACCTATACACATCACAACAACGAACTGACGATGGCCGATATCGGCACCACCGTAAAACTCAAAGGCTTTGTCAGTAAAAAACGGGATCTCGGAAATCTCGTGTTCATCGATCTAAGAGACCAGGAAGGCATCACGCAACTTGCCTTCGATGCGGATAACCCCTTAAAGGCTACCGCAGAAGCAATAAAAAACGAATTCGTTCTTTCCGTGCAGGGAACCGTGCGTGAACGCAGCAGCAAAAACCCGAATCTGAGAACCGGCGACATCGAAATCGATGTCGCGACCATCGAGGTCCTTTCGACCGCGAAACAACCACCGATGATCATCGCCGATGAGACCGACGCTCTTGAAGATACGCGTCTTAAGTACCGGTATCTGGATTTGAGAAGACCGCGCATGCACAAGATCCTCAAAACCAGGCATCACATCACCCGCGTCGTCCGCGAGTTCTTAAACGGTGAAGGCTTTTATGACCTCGAGACCCCGATGCTCACCAAAAGCACACCGGAGGGGGCACGGGACTATATCGTTCCCTCGAGAAACCACAAGGGATCCTTCTACGCGCTCCCCCAATCCCCACAGCTTTTCAAACAGCTCTTCATGATCTCGGGCTTCGAGAAATACTATCAGATCGCCCGCTGTTTCCGCGATGAGGACCTGCGTGCCGACAGACAACCGGAATTCACTCAGATTGATGTCGAAATGAGCTTCATCGATCAGGAGGCCGTGCTCGCCATGAGTGAACGGATGATGCAGCGTCTTTTGAAAGAAATCCGTGGCATCGACATCAAGACACCGTTTCCACGGCTTACTTATAAAGAAGCCTTGGAGCGCTTCGGCACCGACAAGCCCGATACCCGTTTCGGGATGGAACACATCACGTTGAACGCTATTTTCAAGGCAACAGCCTTCAAGGTATTCAAAGCCGTCAGCGACACCGGTGGTCTTATCAAGGCCATCAACGTCAAAAACGGTGAAAAGGCCTATTCCCGTAAAAAGATCGATGGACTCACAAAAGCTATCGCCAAGTACGGTGCGAAGGGTCTGGCGTTCTTCAAATACGACGGCAGCTTTTCGGGGCCGGCGGTCAAATTCCTGAGTGACACCGAATTGGAGAATCTAAAAACGAAGACAGGCATGGAACAAGGTGACTTGCTGCTTGTCGTTGCTGATAAGCCGTCCGTCGTCAACGCCGCACTGAACTATTTACGCAATACCATCGCCAAGGAAATGGAGTTATACGACGAAGATACGTTTGATTTCACCTGGGTTGTCGATTGGCCCATGTTCGAATACAACGAGGAAGACAGAAGATACTACGCACTGCATCACCCCTTCACCCGGATCCACGACAGCGATAAGACCAAGATCGAAACAGCACCCGACCAGGTTCTCGCTTACGGTTATGACCTGGTTGTCCAAGGCCAAGAGCTCGGTGGCGGGTCCTTGAGGATTCATGATCAGGACATGCAAAAAGCGATTTTCAACGTTCTCGGTATGGATGAAGCCGCCCAGAACGCACAGTTCGGCTTTTTCCTGGAAGCCTTGCAATATGGTACGCCACCACATGGCGGCATCGCTTTCGGCCTCGACAGAATTGTGATGCTTCTTGCCAAAACCAGCAACATGCGCGATGTCATCGCCTTTCCGAAAACCGCTTCGGCCCATTGTCTTTTGACCGATGCGCCCAGCCACGTCAGCAACGCGCAACTTTCGGAACTCGGCCTTCAGAAGAAATCCCGTGATGAATGAGGCCATTGAACGGCTCATCCCGCTTTATGGTGACACCGCGCTTGAAACACTCAAGCGGAAAACCGTACTCGTTGTCGGCATCGGCGGTGTCGGCTCGTTCGCTGCGGAAGCCCTGGCACGCATGCAGGTAGGCAATCTCATTTTGATTGACGGCGATACCGTTCAAAAAAGCAATCTGAATCGCCAGCTCATCGCATTGCATTCGACCATCGGTCAGGCGAAAGTCGATGTCATGAAAGCACGGATTCTGGATATCAACCCCCTGGCGCATGTCAAAACGCATCATATGCGTTATAATGAAACTGTAGCCGAAACGATTTTCCATGAATCCATCGACGGCGTGATCGATGCCATCGACTCGCTGAAGGACAAGGCAGATCTGATCGCGCGTTGTCACCAAGCCGGCATTCCCTTCATCAGTGCGATGGGACAAGGCAACCGCACCAACACCGACCAGGTTGTCGTTACGGATCTGTTCAAGACCTCAGGCGATCCCCTGGCGCGGAAATTGCGCAAGCTCCTGCGCGTGCGCGGCATTGAACAGGCTGTACCTGTGGTGTTCAACCGTGCCGAGCCGTTGAGACGGCAGCGCCCGGCTTTTGTCGCATCCACACCGTTCGGACCGCCGATGGCCGGACTCAAGGCTGCACAGAACATCATCCACCGATTATTGAAGGAGGTCTCATCATGAAAAGCATTGTATTCGCCGGCGGCTGTTTTTGGGGTGTCGAAGCCTATTTCAAACAGCTGACCGGTATTGAAGATATCACCGTCGGATACATCGACGGCCAGAAAGCGAACCCGACGTATGAGGAAGTCTGCATGGGTTCGGGACACGCCGAAGCGGTCGCGATCACCTATGATGAAAGCGAACGAACGCTCGCATCTTTGCTCGAGCACCTGTTCAACATCATCGATCCGACCTTGATCAACCGTCAAGGCAACGATATCGGCGCGCAGTATCGTACCGGCATCTATAACTACGATGCCGCCCAAAAGAAGATGATTGACGCCTTTTTGGAAACAAAAAGACCAGCGTATGGCAAACCTTTACGGCTGGAATTGAAAAGCGGTTTAGCTTTTTATGAAGCGGAAGCCTATCATCAGGATTATCTCGATAAGAATCCGAACGGCTACTGCCATGTCAATTTACGTTCCGTAAAAGACATCGAGGAGTGATGCGATGAAACGCAAGGACTACATCAGTTGGGATGCCTATTTCATGGGCGTAGCGAAATTATCTTCCATGCGAAGCAAGGATCCGAGTACGCAAGTCGGCGCTTGTATCGTCAATGAAAAAAAGCGTATCGTCGGCATCGGGTATAACGGATTTCCGATCGGCATCGACGATGATCTTTACCCTTGGGAAAGCGACGGGGATTTTTTGAGCACGAAATATCCGTATGTCGTGCACGCCGAACCGAATGCCATCCTGAACAGCACGGTATCCCTGGATGCCTGCACGCTTTATGTGACGCTTTTTCCCTGTCACGAGTGCGCGAAACTCATCATTCAAAGCGGCATCAAGGAAATCGTCTATGTTGAAAACAAATATCAGGAAAAAGCCAGTGTCAAAGCATCGATGCGGATGCTTGAGGATGCTGGCGTCGTCTTGCGACAGATGAAACCGGTCACGGTGGCGCTACAGCATGCGTGAGATGTTCAGACGCTTTCGCTACTACCTGATCATTCTGGCCCTACCCTGGCTTTTTTTCATGTTCATGCTCACCTACCGCATCAACTACCAGATCACCACACCGGGAAACCTTACCAATATTTCCAGTTATATCGAAGTCGCAGACGAGTATGAACAGGAAAACCCCATCTATTCGGTCTATGTCATGAGCTTTCGCAACCCGACATTTTTCCAGTTTCTCATCGCGACATTGAACGACCATCATCATGTGCGCCAGCTCACCGAAAGAGAAGTGGCCGATGGCATCGGCGATTCTGAACAATTCGAAAGCGGCCAGGTCGATCGCAACACCTCGATTGACGCTTCGTTCATAACTTCGCTCGAAGCCCTGGGTCTACCGATTGAATACGAAATCGAATACATTGTCAGACTCTATTACCACTATATCGACATCAAAGCGGATCAAACCCTCCACATCGGCGATATCATTCTCAGCGTCAACGGCAACGACGACGTCATGGCGGCCCTTGGCGAAGCGTCGTGCGATGCATACCACAGTTTCCTCATCGAACGGCGTGAGGGCACAACCGAGACCCTTGAAATCAAGCGTCAGATCCGTAACAGCACCTGTGTTTTCGGTCTGAACGTGACCGAATTCTACCGCATCACCGATGCGGCCGTGGAGCTGATCACCTACGATTCGCTGATCGGTGGTCCTTCCGGGGGTTTGATGCAGACGCTTTACATCTATAACGCCCTGAGTGACGTGGATTTGACCAGCGGCATCAAAATCGCCGGTACCGGTGGCATCAACCTCGATGGCAGCGCCATCAGTGTCGGTGGTATCCGTGAAAAGGTCATCACCGCCGAACGAAAAGGTGTGGATGTCTTTTTCGTACCGCGAAACGAAAACATCACCAACGACAACTATACCATCGCCACGCGAACGAAAGCAGACATCGGTGCCGAGCTCACCATCATCGGGGTGGAAACCTTCGCCGATGTGATCGACTACCTTTTAAGAGTGCAGGCAGGTGACATCGATGAGTAGGACGTTTAAGGACTTTTACGCGCAGTTCAGCACGAAAGCCATCGTTTTATCGCTTATGACCGGGCTATTGCTTGCGCTTTTCATCATGGTTCCGATCATCGCCATCCTGATCAATCTGTGGTTTTTGTTCATCTACCGCATCTATCTGGTCAGTACCGGCATCGTCCTTGCGCTTGCGGGATTCGGTTATCTCTTTGTCTACCTCTTCGGCCGAACACTGTTTTTCTACCGGCAAACACCGCAGGAAAACGACCATAAAGTGATTGTCATCACCGCCGCCACCATCGGCGGCATCATCTTTATCATCGGTTTGACCCTAATGCTCATCCTGATTCCCACATATCTTTAGGAGGCTGCTTCAGATGAAAAAACACCCCTATACCATAACCGTGGTCACGACTTTGTGTCTTGTGGTGCTGGATCAAATCACGAAACTGTTAGCGGTGCGACATCTCACCACCATCATAACACCGCAGGGACCTACCGGCATCAAGCATGAAGTGACGTTGATCAATGATTTTCTTTATTTCACGCTTCACTATAATGAAGGTGCCAGCTGGGGCCTATTTCCGGGAAGACTGACTTTTTTCATCATCATCACGCTTCTGGCTCTGGCTGTGTTCATCTACCTCGCCAAAGATACGGACTTCGAGCACAAACCGCTTTATTCTCTGGCGATACCGCTTTTGATCGCCGGTGCGACCGGGAATTTCATCGACCGCATCACCCCGTTCATAAGCGACATGGGTTATGTGGTCGACATGATCGACGTGCTGATTTTCAATTGGGATTTCCCGATATTCAATGTCGCGGATATGGCCCTCACGATCGGCTGGATCGCCCTTGCCTTCGATCTGGTGTTCCTGGACCATAGACGGGTGGATGCCTTGTGAAAACTTTCAAATTTGAAGTGGAAACCCCCGGCATCCGTCTGGACAAGACGATTTCCGACAATTTTCCGGAACTGTCGCGCATGCAGGTTAAGCAACTGCTCGCAGATGGCATGGTCCTTGTGGATGAGCACGTGCATAAAGCTTCCTACAAGGTTAAAGCCGGTGAATCCATCACCGTGAAAGTTCCAGCGGAAAAACCGGTGGAAATCAAACCGAAACAGGTTGATTTCGTTGTGGTCTATCAGGACGCGCATCTGATGGTCGTCGACAAACCGACCGACCTCATCGTCCACCCTTCAAGCACCTCTGAGGAAACGACCCTTGTACACGGCTTGCTTCAGTATCTCGATAAGGACGTTTTCACCGAACCCTTAAGACCGGGTATCGTCCACCGGCTCGACAAAGACACGAGTGGGCTGATGCTTGTGGCCAAGACGCAAGCGGTTCTGGAAAAACTGCAGGCAGATCTGCAGGCCAGAAAAGTGAAACGGAAATACCAGGCCATCATCGAAGGTGTCGTGCCCCATCAGACCGGTAAGATAGACGCACCAATCGGGCGTCATCCCAAAAAACGTCATCTGATGAGTGTCACCGCGGAAGGAAAACCGAGCATCACCCATTTCAGGGTCATCAAGCGCTTTTCCGAGCATACGCTAGTCGAATGTGAACTGGAGACCGGCCGCACCCATCAGATCCGGGTTCATATGCAATACATCGGGCATCCGGTGGTGGGCGACCAGACTTATGGCTTCAAGAAACGCTCGGAGGCGTATGGTCAGTATTTGCATGCCACCGAGCTTTCCTTCGTGCATCCGATCACCGCGAAAGCCTTGACATTTACCTCGGCATTGCCTACAATATTTGTGGATAAACTCAATAGCATAAGGTAGGATACCCATGGCTGATATATACATGCACCAACAACTGGCGCATGACGTCTATGAATCACTTGATACATCCATTAAAGACAGGCTGGATAAAGCAGCCTTCTTTGTGGGATCGCAAGGACCCGATCCCTATTTTTATCGCATTTTTTCATCCGAGGAACACGCCGCGAAGGCCCTTGGTGATACCATGCACACCCATGATATCAACAGCGTTTTTCTGACCATGGCCCAAACGGTCCGAACAACCCCGAGCAAGACCGCGTACGGCTTTCTTCTAGGCTATGCGCTACATTTCGCACTGGATACCGCCATTCATCCCTACGTCTATCATCACGTCGGCATCTATGATAAAGCCGACGCTGGAACCGAGCATCTACGAGGCCTACATCTCAAGTTCGAACGCCGCATCGACGCGGCGTTGATCAAAAGAGACCACCGGATGAAACCGCACCGCTTCCCCCTTAGGAAAAAGGCTTTGCCGCTCAAGCAGATACCCACGGCAATCAAAACTGTCATGGATACCGTCACAAAAGCGGTCTATGATGTGGATAACGGTGGATACAGCTACCAAAGAAGTTATCAAGGCATGCGCTTTGTCATTGGTCATATCGTCCGGGACCGCTTCGGTCTCAAGAAGACTGTGTACCGGTTCATCGACCGGTTCCAGAAAAAAAGGGACCTGCACTACCGCGACCTTTCCTTTCACGGTGTGGACCTTTCCTTCGATTACTTGAATGAAACCAACCGGACCTGGAAACACCCCGTCACCGGAGAAACATCGCAAAAAAGCGTCACCGCGCTTTATGAGGACGCCAAAGAAGAATCAAAACAGTTGATCGACGCTCTGCATCAATATGTTTTCTTCGACAAGACACTTGATGTGTCGCGTCTCTTCGGCAACCGTTCCTACACCACCGGTCTCGATTGCTTGGATAAACGCCCCATGCAACATTTCAATATTTTCACCGAACCGCGATTATAAAAATTATAAAGTGCCGTTAGACAAGACGGCACTTTTATTTTCGGCGTGCCGCCGAATTGTCAACCCTAAACATTAGAAATTTCCTTGGTATAATGAAAGAAGAAAGCAAGGAGGGGTTTTCATGGAAGCGTACAAGATCCATCGTGATATCGCCTGTATCGACTTGAAGAGCTTCTACGCATCGGTAGAATGTGTCGAACGCGGTCTTGATCCGTTCAAGACGCCTTTGATTGTCGCCGATGCATCCCGTGGCGGCGGCTCGATCATTTTGGCCGTCAGCCCCTTTTTGAAAGCCCGCGGCATCCCTGGTCGGCTGCGGCTGCATGAAATGCCGCCGATACCGGATCTCATCATCGCCAAACCACGGATGAAGAAGTATCTGGCATACTCTCGCATGGTCATCGGCGTCTATCTCGATTATGTCTCGAAAGATGATTTGCACATCTATAGCGTCGATGAGGCCTTTCTCGATTTGACCCCCTATCTGCGATATTACGATTGTGATGCCTTGTGTCTGACCAGACGCATCATGAAAAGCGTCTATCAGAAGACAAAAATCCCCTCAAGTGCCGGCATCGGCGATAATATGCTTTTGTCGAAACTGGCGCTTGATCTCAAAAGCAAGAAATCGAAAAGCCATATCGCCGCAATCCGCTACGCCGATGTCGAAAAAGATCTGTGGCCCGTCAGACCGCTTTCGAAGATGTGGGGCATCGGCAAGCGCATGGAAAAAAGGCTTAACCTGCTCGGTATCTATCGTGTGGGCGATCTGGCCCAGGCGAAAACGGGTACTTTGAAAAAGCTGTTCGGTGTGATAGGAGAAGAACTGTATTACCACGCCCATGGGATCGACCAGGCCATCATCAGTGAAAAACATCGGGACACGAAACCCGTGATCAAAAGTGTCGGGATGGGCCAGACCCTTTTTAAGGACTACGATGCGACGATGGTTTTCCCCATATTGCTGGAAATGGCCGATGAGGTATGCGAAAGACTACGGTTCATCCGCACAGAAGCGCAAACCATCCACCTGTCGGTCGGTTATTCACAGGAGACCGGCGGCGGTTTTTCAAGACAGATGAAACTGGCACACCCGAGCGATGTACCACACGAAGTCCTGGATGCGGTTTTGACCTTGTTTGACAGGTTTTATGACGATGCGCCCATCAGGCGCATCACCATCCGGGCGACGAAGCTACAGGATGCCCGCATGATGACACAGCTTTCCCTGTTCGAGAAAGTCGAACGACGTCAAAAGGAAAAAGCGCTGTTTGAAAGTCTGGACCATATCAAACGGCGTTTCGGCAAAAAAAGCGCCATGCGGTTGACCTCGTATCTTGATCATGCGACGGCCAAGGAAAGAGCCACGATGATCGGTGGGCATCATGGTTAGCCGCTATCATGATCGCAAGATGCTCAAATGGTTGCCGTTTGATGCGTTGGAAACACACGGCGAGACCATCAAATCGCTCTATCGTGAGCGTGAATTGACCGAGAAGCCGCTTTTATCCGAAGATACGCTCGTCCAGATGCAGTATACGCTCGAGACAGCTTATATGCAGCAGCAGACGTTACGGTTTACCGTGTATGATAACGGACGCACACGCGCGTACGCGGGCGTTATTGTCGGTTATGATCCGCAAGCGGGGATGATTTTACTTGAAACCGCCACCCTTGCGGCCGATGCCATTGTCGCTATCGAAGTCATATGATTGATAAAGCCCTTAAGAAAGGGCTTTATTTATTGTTTATCACTAGACTTGACAAACTGACAACCTTAGTATAAAATATAGGTTGTAAAGATGCAACACTGAAGAGGTGACACCGATGACCACAAAAGAAGCCCGGTATCAGAACATTGCCTACGAGATTGCCAAACGCATCGTGGCCAAACAGATCAATGAAGGCGATAAACTCCGCGGCCGCAGCGTGCTGGCGGGTGAATTCGAGGTTTCGAGTGAGACCGTCCGCAAAGCGATGCGTCTGCTTGAAAATCTCGGTGTGGTGGAAGTTGTCCCGCGTAGCGGCATCTACATCACCTCTGAACAAGCGGCACAACTGTACGTCGAACAGTATCGCAAGCAAAGCGAATCCTATCGATTGTTCCGCGATACACTCAATTTGCTTGAAGAGGCCCAGAAAAACCAGCATCTACTGGAAACACACATCAAGAAATTGCTGGAAACCTCAAAAAACGATGTGTTTCCCTTCGAGTTTTTCACGTATAAACTGAGTGAGACCGATGCGAATATCGGAAAGTCTCTAAAAGAAATCCGATTCTGGAATCAGACAACGGGTCTTGTCCTGGCGATAGAATATGACGAACAACTGTATCAGGCCCCGAATCCCACCATGCCTTTGGAGGCTGGTATGATTCTGTACGTCCTTGGGGACGAGACAGTGAAAAAGAAAACACTTTCATTGTTCAAACCGGAGTGATTTACGGTTATAACCGCCTTTTGTAGGCGTTTATAAGGATAAAATGTTTTCGGGTGTCAACCTTGAAAAACTGACAACCCTATGGTAATATAAGGGTTGTAAAAAAACAAAAGGAGTGAAATATTATGAAATTGTTCAAGAAATTATCATTATTGTTCGCAGCTCTTGCCTTAACAATCACAATTGCAGCCTGTGACTTGGAAGGTGATGAGGATTGGGATACTGAATATACATCATTGACCATCGCCCGTGGCGACTGGCCTAGTGCCGAATTCCATTCTCATGTTGCCAAGTTCATCGTTGAAAACGGCTGGGAGACTTTCGATGTCGAGATAAGTACCCTGGCAACCGCGCCGATGCTCGTATCCCTACGTGCCGGTGAAGTCGATTTTCACATGGAGATGTGGACCGAGAACATGGCGTCCTATCAAGACGATCTAGCTGAAGGGCTGTATGAGGAAGTCTCGGTGAACTTTGCCGATAACGCTCAAGGGATCTACATTCCNGAGTATGTTGCCACTGAGTATGGCATCGAAACCATTCAGGATCTTGTAGATTACAAACATCTGTTCCCCGATCCTGATGCTTCCAACTGGGATCCCGACCACGATAAAGCTGTTTTATGGGGCGGACCTTCCGACTGGGAAATCACTGAATTCCTGATGAGAAAATTCGAGAACACTGAAGAATATGGTGACTTGATCGACGCCTTCGAGTTCCGTCCACTTGAATCGACCGCGATGCTGAATGCACAGCTTGTGGCAAACTATGAAAACGAAGAACCGTGGGTCGGCTATCACTGGGAACCTTCCTACATCATGGGTACCTTAGATATGGTACTGCTTGGTGATGACCTGCCTTATGACATGGAAACCGGCGCCGGAAATCCGCCAGCGCAACCCGTGACGATTGCCGCACGTTCAGGCCTTGATGAAGATCATCCTGAAATCTATAGTTTCCTCAGCAACTATCAAACATCGGCTGCAATCACTTCCGAAGCGGAAGCTTATATGACCGATAACGATCTATCGGCGGAAGAAGCGGCACAATGGTGGCTTTTGAACCATCCTGAACTTTGGGAAGACTGGGTGCCATCTGAAGTGTTCGATAACGTGATGGATGCATTAGAAGAGTAAACGATACTTTTTGACATCATCGCTTATAGTTGAATCAACAGAAGATGATGCAGCGCAGACTTCTGCGCTGCATTTGTCTTACTTAACACCCGAGAGGAGAAATGTACTATGTTTATCTTTCCCGAATGGTTGGAATTTAATGCCGCGGACATGTTCGACAGTGCCTGGACATGGTTTGAAAGGGTATTCGGTTGGATTTTCACCGCTTTCAGAACCGTGCTTCTATGGATGTTCGACATTGTCACAACCATCCTGACGCAAACCCCGTGGTGGGTTTGGATCATCGCTTTGGCATTGATCTATGTCTTTTCCTACTTACAGAAGAAAGACATCATTCAAAAAAAATACTGGGGTGGTCTTCTGGCGGTATTCGTCATTCTGCTTTGGACGTCCTATTTCAACCGTGTATTGAACAATCCGACGTTTGATATTGCGTTTCTGGATTTTCTGAAACTCTTTTTGACACGCGATAATACGGTAACGCCTTGGTGGATTTATGTCGTGCTCGTTTTCTTGGCGGCTTTCCATCTGGATAACTGGAAACTGGCCACCGTGCTAGCGGCGATGGTCTTCCTGATCGGTGCGTTCGGCATGTGGGATCAGATGACGCGAACATTGTCCATCATCATGATCGGTGTTGTCCTCAGTTTCTTCATCGGCTTACCGCTGGGCATCTTGATGGCCAAAATTGACGTCGTTGAAAAAATTCTGAAACCGATCCTGGATATGATGCAGACGATTCCATCGTTTGTCTATTTGATTCCAGCGGTCATGGTCTTCGGAACCGGCCGTGTCGCAGCAACTTTCGCGACATTGATCTATGCGATCCCGCCGCTTATCCGCTTGACTTATCTTGGAATCACCAATATCAATGAGGAAGTCATAGAAGCGGGTCAGTCCTTCGGCTCGACATCGATGCAGATGCTTTTTAAAATCGAGATTCCGCAATCGCTTTCCACCATCGCCACCGGTTTGAACCAGACGACGATGATGGCTGTAGCGATGGTTGTCATCGCCGCACTTGTCGGTGCTGGTGGTCTCGGCCAGGAAGTCATCACCGCGACGAACCAGATTCGTATCGGACAAGGTTTCGTCGGCGGGTTCTCGATTGTATTCATCGCCATTATTCTTGATCGTTTGATGCAAGCCTTGGCGAAAAAAATGGAACTTGCAGAGGGTGATATGGATGGCTAAAGCAGTCAAAGTAGATAACTTGAGTGTCGTATTCGGTACAGCCAGACAAAAAGCAGCGGCGATAGCCCTGCTTGATGATAAGAATTTTACCGCAGAGCAGATCCGTGAAAAAACGGGTGCGACTGTCGCGGTACGAAATGTCAGTTTCGATATCGAAGCGAACGAAATGTTCGTCATCGTCGGTCTTTCCGGTAGTGGCAAGAGTTCCTTCATTCGTACGCTCAATCTTTTGAACAAGCCCGCTTCCGGTAGCATCGTCGTCGGTGATGAGAAGTTGACGGAGATGAGCAAACAGCGTCTTCGTGACTATCGCCGTAATGATGTGTCGATGGTGTTTCAACACTTCGGGCTTTTAAGCCACAGAAGTGTCATCGGCAATGTGGAATATCCGCTTGAAGTGCAAGGGATGGACCGTGAAGAACGTAGAGAACAAGCGAAAAAATCGATTGAGCTTGTTGGTCTTGATGGTTGGGAGTATCACCTGCCGTCGCAACTATCGGGCGGTATGCGCCAACGTGTCGGTCTAGCACGCGCACTGACAACCGATCCGGAATTGTTGTTGATGGATGAACCGTATAGTGCCCTAGACCCGCTGATCCGCCGCGAAATGCAGAATGAACTGATGAAACTCGAAGACGAAATGGAGCGGACGATCATCTTCATCACCCATGATATGAACGAGGCCTTCAGGCTTGGGGATCGCATCGCCTTGTTGAAGGATGCGGAAGTGGTCCAGATCGGTACGCCTTCGGAATTTTTCGAAAAACCGGCGTCCCAATATGTCAAGGACTTCATCGCCGATGTGGATAAGACCAGAATCCTCAAAGTCAGAAGCATCATGAACAAACTACCCTATATCGCCAAACTGGGAAATTCTCGTAAAGATACACTCGAAGAACTGAAAAAACGTGACATGGAATTCGTCTATGTCATCGACAGCAGACGTAATTTCAAAGGATACATCACCCTTGAGAAACTCCAGAAATCAAAAGCAGAGTCTATCGATAAACTCATCGAAACAGATGAAACGGTAATCTACCGCAACGCCTATCTCCATGAAGCCTGGGATAAGCTGAAAGAAGCGACATATGATTTGCCGGTCGTTGATGGAAAAGGGCGTCTGCGCGGCATTCTCAACTATGATGTCGTCGTCGATGCGCTTGCACATTAGAAATATAGAAAATCCCGTCAGTTCAAAACTGAACTGCGGGATTTTTTTAATTGCGAAAAAGCATGGGGATGCTATAATGGGATAAGGGAGGTTTTATCCATGTTCAAGAACATCAATCATGACATCAAGGTGTCATGGGTCTTCACCCTCATCACCTATATGGTCGTCTTCGGTATCATCGCAGTCGATATCATGAATGGCATTACGTCGCTTTCAATCAACATGCTTTTCTATGGGTTTCCCTTGGCGCTTTTATCGATTTTCTTTTCAAGAACGGCGGTTAGGATTCAAATTGACGAAACCAACCACAAGGCGATTCAAAAGAGTTTTTATCTATCATTGCTGGTTACGGGTCTGAGCCTGGTCTGGCTCATCATCAGCGCCGCGCTACTTTAAGGCGACATCCCCGTATTCTTTGGATTTTTCAAAAGCCTTGACCACATAGGAACAAAGCGGTCTGATCTTCAGATCGTTTTCCCTGGCGAAATCAGCCAACTTGTCCAACAGTCGCTTGGCGATGCCCTGACCGCGCAGTGAAGGATCGACAAACGTAGAGTTGGCCACGATGATGTTGTCGGTTTCATACTGATAGGTAATCTGTGCAATGATATCGCCTGTTTCGTTTTCAATGACAAACGCTTTACCTTTTTCCTTGATATCCATAACGAATTTCACTCCTCATTATTTTCTATCTATATTATAAGTCTCTTGAAGTGAAAGACCAAATAAGATACTGTTAAACTTGACAAGACTCTGAAATGAAATTATAATTAATTTGTAATCATTACAAATTTATAATCGATAATTTTTCGGAGGGATTCCATGCAACAATACGGCGAAATATTGAGAAGTTATGACATCAAGCCTTCATATACCAGATTGCTTATCTATCAGTACTTGAAAGAAGAACAGACACATCCGACCGCTGATGAGATCTATCAAGCGTTGTACAAAGATGTTCCGACCTTGTCGAAAACCACGGTCTATAACACGTTGCATCTGTTTATCCAGAAACACTTGGCCACCATGATCATCATGGATGAAAATGAAACACGTTATGACCTGGTGCGTAATCCGCATGCCCATTTTAAATGCTTGAGTTGTTCGACCATCTACGATGTCGATATTTTACCACCCCAAGTGAAATCCGACGCGCTTAAAGAGTATGTGGTCAATGATGCGCAACTGCTATATCGTGGCATTTGTCCCAAATGCCAATAAGAATATAAGGAGGCTTTTCATGGAACAAGACAACGTCCAATTGCAACCCCGCATGCCCCTGATCGGTGAAGAAGCGCCCCACTTCGAAGCGGTGACAACCCAGGGGAAAATCGTCTTTCCCCGTGATTACCGTGGCACCTGGGTGATTTTGTTTTCCCATCCTGCCGATTTCACGCCCGTATGTACCACGGAGTTCATGACCTTTGCGAAGATGCAAGACGAGTTCAAGGCCCTGAACACCGAACTGATCGGTCTCAGTGTCGATTCCCTGCATTCGCACATCGCCTGGTTGCGGACCATCAAGGAAAAAATCGAGTTCAAAGGCATGAAGAATATCGACATCACGTTTCCTTTGATCGAGGACATCACCATGACAATCGCGAACAGGTACGGCATGATTCAACCCGAACAATCCACGACGCAAGCGGTACGAGCGACATTCATTATCGACCCGAAGGGCAAGATTCGCACCATCCTTTATTATCCCCTGACGACCGGACGTAATTTCGACGAGATGAAACGCATCATCCAGGCATTACAGAAGTCCGATGATGAAGGTGTGGCGACACCTGCGGACTGGCGTCCGGGCGATGATTTGATTCTGCCGCCGGCCAACAACATCAAGTTGGCCGATAGACGCATGAGCGGCGAAGAAGAAGGCGTCACATGCCTCGATTGGTTCATGTGTATGAAGAAAGATGGCTAAAGAAATGCTACCTCGCAGCCTGCGAGGTAGTTTTTTAATGGTGTGTGTGTTACAATATAAGCTGGAAATAGATGTTAGGAGCGAGTGTAATGGGAAAGACTTTCAAAAACGGACTTAAATCATATCGACTGCTGTTCGACTTCACCGATTACACGCGGTGGGAACTGGTTCTTAAATGGCTCATTCTGCCTGTTTTCATGGTGCTGAATACGTTTTTATTCTTGTCGGTTGGTCTGTTTTATCTGATTGAACGTTTGTTCGCGGTCGTTTTCAGATTTTTTATTGCTATCCAGTCCAAGATTTTGAAACATCGTGCCTTAAGCGAGCAAGCTTTCAAAAAAGTCTTTACGTTGCTGAGTGTTATTGTCTTTATCATATTTTTACCATTTATTTTGATATACTATCTTGCGATGTTGTTCAAATATTTTGGAAAGACATTGATGAAGAACCTCATCGTCGCCTGTGATTTTTCGAATGTCAATGACCGCAACACCCTTTTCGTCTTCGATGATGCCGGTGCTATCCACCCCCATATGCGCATGTCAGGCATGATGAAGGATTTCAGCAACATTGAGACGGTCGGGAAATCGTTTGAACAGATGCTTAACCAGCTACAAGAAGATGATGAACAACAATGATGAGGAGAAAACCGTTTGTGGAGGCCACCGATGTTTGAATCTTACAAGAAATTTTTACTGGACCGGGACGTCTTTGAATGGATTGAATGGGCCAATGCGGTGAAGAACGACGATCTGCAGCGTTTCATCGACCGGTTCGATCCGTCCGACGATCAAATGCTGTTTGATCCGATCGAACTGGCCATCGCCTTTGATGCGCCGACGATATACAACCATTTGCTTGAAACCTATGATTATTCCGACTTTTACAACCAGGTCGATTTCTCGTTACTGGTGATTTTGCTTTTGTTCGAGCGTGAACATTTCCTGTTGATTGCCCTTGAGGCATATGAATTTACGCCCGATCATCTACTCGGGATGTATGAATACATCATCGGTTATAAGGATGCAGAATACTTTACCCAGTTCTATACGCATTATCCGCTTCACCCTTCATACCACAAGGATCTTTTACGACTGGCGATGAATCATTATGAGATTTTCGTTCATCTTGCCAACACGGAAAACATGGCCGGTTTGCTTAAAGATGATGCCATGATGTATGATATTATCGCCTATTATCCACAATATCTGTCTTACCTGCATGATGTGTCAAATCTTGATCAATTCAAAGATTCCGACCTGTTCATGCATGTGGCGAAACTGGAAAGTTTCGAGGAGTTCAAACAAGCATTGCATTTCATCTTGGAGCGCGGATTCGATGTGAAAAGTCATAACGATTACGGATTGTCTCTTTACCACCAGGCACTGCGTCATGCGCGTGATCCGGATTATATCGCGCATCTGATCGAACTGGGCGCCGATAAGGACCAGGTCACGACCATGGGCTATCCACCCGCACACCAGCTATTGTTCAGGGAAGTCCGCTTCACCCTTGAACTCAACGATTTTGTCGATTTTTCCGCAAAAGACGCATACGGTCTGAGTCTACAGGATTACGATCATATGCTGCTGCAGAACGATTTGAACTATTTTGACATTCTTCGAGTCGTCCGGGTTGTTCTCAATATGGATGAAAGCCATTTTTATGAACTCTCTGAAGAAGAATTCTATCATATGACGATGATGCAAGGTATGGAACTGTTGATGCCCTATGTTACCATTCTCATGTTTGAAAACAGCCACCACAAGGATCGCTACATGCACGAGCTGTCACATCAGGATTTCAATGCCTATGACATCATGGCACTCAAAGACATGTTTCCCGGTCGTTTCGAGCACGATGTGAACAAGACGCTACAACTTGAACTCGAGTTTCTCGAATTCGACGAAAACCGGATCAAACACTTTCAGAACTTTGCCAAGGAACACAACACGACACTCATCATCGAAAGTGAGGACGAAAGCATCAATCACAAGGGGAAGGTGATCTATACCTTCAAACCAACTGGAAAGTTGATCAAGAAAGCCCTTGTACACAGTCATCTGCTTGATGTTTTCTATTTGCATTTCTATTTTGATATTCCCCTAGCCAACATCGATTATCGTCCCGACATCAAAAACCCGCAAAGATTCCTAAACTAAAAAGAAAAGAAGTGGATATTATGGCCATTGAAACCAACAAAAGCATCGCACTATTGATCGACGCGGAAAACATATCGCCGCGCTATATCGAAATCATCATCGATGAAGCCAACAAATACGGCAAAATCAACTACCGGAGAGTCTATGGCGATTGGACGACCGACAATCTGAAGACCTGGAAAGACAAGGTCAACGAGTTCGCCTTGACACCGGTCCAGCAATACGCCTATACGCAGGGGAAGAATGTCAGCGACTTCACGCTCATCATCGATGCGATGGACATTCTTTATTCGAACAAAGTCGATTCTTTCTGTCTGGTCACAAGCGATTCGGATTTCACGAAACTCGTGACCCGCTTGCGTGAAGACGATATGTTCGTCTTCGGCATGGGTGAATCCAAAACCCCGATCAGTCTCGTGAACTCCTGTGAATCCTTCGCCTATCTCGATAAAATGCTCGCAGACACCAAGGAAGAAAAAGAAAAAAGCACGAGTGGCAAGAAGAAAACCGTCAAGAAAGCGCCCAGCAGTAAAACCGAAAGCAGCATCACCCCGCTAGAGCGCATCGAGACCGAGCTGAAAAACATCATCGAAAGCAATCAAGAGGATGACGGTTGGGCCTACTGGAGCATCGTGGCCAATCTTCTCCAGAAGAAATTCCCCGGTTTCCATCCGCGAAACTATGGACCGAATATCCGCCCCATCACCTTTTTCAAACAACATAAGGATTTCAGCGTTAAAATCGACAACAAGGTCGCCTATATCAAAATCAAGCAGTAGGAGGTCCTCATGAAAACCTGGAAAAGCCATACGCTCACACCTAGACAACTTGTGATTCTCGTATTCAGTGGTGCCGTTTTCGGCGCATTCCTAGCCTTTTTCGCCTTGCGGGGCTTTCGCGGCCGGGATGCCTGGATGCTTCTCGGGGAAGATACCGCCCTGAATGTGGGTTTGATTCTTTTGATCGGCCTGGTGCTGAGTGCCGGATATTTCTACCGGGATTTTCGCCTTTACGATCAAACGAGCATGACCATCAAGAAAGACAAGCTCGTTTTTTCCTCACCCCGGTTTGAAGATCGGACGTTTTCCATGAAGGAAATGCGACAAATCCGTACGGCAAGGCCCATGTACAGTTGGTTCGGTTACCGTAAAATCATCATGCAGTTCAAATCATTGAAGGATTTCAGACGGTACCAGCAACTGTTACTCATCAAAAGTGAAGATGAAGCCACATTGACCCAGGACTTGAAAACGGCGCGTGAAAAAGCGCTTCCCAGCAAAAAGGTATCACCGAAAACCTGAAAGGCCGTCAATGGTTTTTAAGCAAACTAAAATCCGTTGAGACCGCGGACAGTAGATTCTATACAAAAAAACACCGATTTTCTCATCGGTGTTTTTTTATATTACATCATACCCGAAGGCATGTTTGCGGACTGCTTGTCATCCTCATCGTTCAAATCGCTGACGGCGACTTCGGTGGTGATAAACATGCTGGCGATGGAAGCGGCGTTTCTGATGGCGCTTCTGGTAACCTTGGTCGGATCGATGATACCGGCATCCAGCATATTGACCCATTTGCCTTCCTTGGCATCGAAACCTTCATCCTTATCCGCCTCTTTTTGTCTAGCAAGGATTTCATCCCCGTCAAACCCGGCGTTCTCGGCGATTTGATGGATGGGTTTCAATAGACTGTTCAAGACGAGATTGATGCCTTTTTGCCTGTCAACGATGTCGTCTTTGAGATCGTCTTTCAAATCGTTGTAGACATTGACCAGAATCGCACCGCCACCGATGACGATGCCTTCTTCAACCGCGGCTTTGGTCGCATTCAATGCGTCTTCGATCCTGTGTTTTTTCTCTTTCATCTCGGTTTCGGTGGTGGCACCGACCTTGACGATGGCGACACCGTCGGTGAGTTTACCGAGACGTTCGCGTAGTTTTTTCTTTTCGTGATCGGTCTCGGCGTGCTCGATCTGGGTCTTGATTTCATGGATGCGATCATCAATGAGGGATTTGTTGCCGCTGCCTTCGAGAATGGTCGTGGAATCTTTTGTGACGATGACTTTTTTCGCAAGACCCAAATCATCAAGCGAAGCTTCCTTGAGATCCATGTCCAGGTCCTTGCTGTAGAAAGTGGCACCGGTCAAGGCAGCGATGTCTCCCAGCATATCTTTTTGATTGTCGCCGAAACCGGGCGCTTTGGTCGCAACCACATTGAATGTGCCGCGCAACTTGTTGACGACCAGGGTGGAGACCACTTCGTTTTCGATGTCATCGGCGATGATGAAGAGCGGCTTGTTGTTTTCGACGACTTGCTCTAAAATGGGTAGAACATCCTTGATGGTCGAGAGTTTCTGGTCGGTTATCAAGACGTGTGTGTTTTCGAGCACGACCTCCATTTTCTCGCGATCGGTAACCATATAGGGTGAAATGTAGCCCTTATCGTACTGCATGCCTTCAACAAGTTCCAGCTCTGTATCGAATCCTTTGGATTCATCCACGGTGATGACACCGTTTTTACCGACTTTATCCATGGCTTTGGCAATGATATCGCCGATGGCGTTGGAACCGCTTGAGACACTTGCCACCGATGCGATGTCCTGTGAGGTTTCGATCTTGCGTGACCGATCGAGAATTTTTTCGCTGACTGCTTTGGCTGCACGTTCGATGCCTTCGCGTAACAACACCGGGTTTGCCCCTTTATCGACGGCACGAATGCCTTGGTGAATCATGGCTTGGGCTAACAAGGTAGCGGTGGTGGTGCCATCCCCGGCGGCATCGTTGGTCTTGTTGGCGACTTCCTGCACGAGTTGCGCTCCCATGTTTTCATAACGGTCTTCCAGCTCGATTTCCTTGGCGATGGTAACGCCGTCGTTCGTGATCAACGGTGAACCGTAGGATTTCTCCAAAATGACGTTGCGCCCTTTGGGGCCTAAAGTGATATTGACGGTAGAAGCGAGTTTATCGACGCCGTCAACCATTTTCTGACGCGCTTTTTTCCCGTAAATGATATCCTTGCTCATATTATTCTCCCTCCACGATTGCTAAAATGTCACTTTCCTTGACGATGAGATAATCGTTGCCGTCAAGTGTGATATCGGTTGTCGCATAGGACTTGTAGACAACCGTATCACCTTTTTTGACGGTCATCTTGTGATCCGTGCTACCCGGACCGACCGCCACAACGGTTGCTGTGGTTGGCTTATCTTGATTCTGTGAGGTCAAGATGATGCCACTCGATGTCTTTTTCTCCGGGTTTTCTTTTTTGAGAACCACGTTTTCATGTAATGGTTTTAACATGAATTCTACCTCCCATATGTGATAATTTTGTGCTGTTAGCACTCGTTAGTGGTATCTGCTAATAAAAATATACAAAATTCTATAAAGCTTGTCAAGACCTGCTGGAAAAATTTTTAAAAATCGGTTGTGTGAAAGTATATCTTGAAAGAAAGAGGGTTTTGTGTTAATTTTTAATGGTAGGACACATTACTAGAAAGGACTGAATTTCGTGAAGACATTCATGCGTTATGTAACTGGGTTGAGACTGGTTTTAGCTGCACTTGTAGTGGAAATTATATGGTATATAATTATGACTGCTCGCATTCTCGCCATGGAGGAGACCGGACACCGCGATGTCGGGGGTTATCTGTTTATAGCCTTTTTGATGTTTCTCCTTATCATCTTTGCCATGCGTGGTATTGTGAAGCATGTCTACTGGATGTATTATACGATCGTTGCCGGTGGTTTCATGCTTTTGATTTGGATTCTCGGTCTTGCTATGAATTTCTACATCTTTGCAACACCGCTTGGCGCACTACTTATGGTAGGTGGCGGCTTGTATGCACTTAAGGAAAACGAAAAGAATCCAGTATAGTATTTTTAGGGTACGCTTGCCCTAGGCACGGTAATAGGTTATAATGGACGCAACAGACAATCTAATTATTATAAGAGCTAAGAGGCTAAGCAAACCAACGTGTATTTTGCTTAGCTTTTTCTTTTATAGGAGGCCACCATGTTTGAAAAGCAACGGATCTTACCCGCGATATCGACGCACAAAGATTTAGATTTGTTTTTAGCCAGTCCAATCGAAATAGGCATCTTAATGAATTTTCAGTTGGCGCAACTGCCGCGACTAATAAAAACCATGAAAGAGCGCAATAAGAAAGTTTTCATTCATCTGGACTTGATCAAGGGATTGAGCAATGATGAATACGGCGCGATCTTTCTCATTCAATCGCTTGGGGTTGATGGTATCATCAGTATTAAACCAAGGGTTATAGAACTGTGTAAGAAACGCAATGTTTTTGCTATTTTCAGAGTTTTTCTCAAAGATTCCCATTCACTAAAACAATCACTGATGATGATTCAAAATGTAAAACCGGATGCGGTGGAAATATTGCCAGCTGTAAAAATCGATATCATTGAAAAAATCAAAGCCCATACGGGTGCCATGATATTGGCGGGTGGGTTGATTGAAGACCATGCCACCATCGAAGCGTGTATGAACGTAGGTGTCCGAGCC
>SL_3KL_010_SEDDRAFT_10000851_pt1 | contig 26762 bp, 30 predicted proteins | sample SodLakKL_010_SED_2_FD_10381 | JGI IMG/M metagenome (IMG submission 10381) | reverse complement strand
TGGAAAGAGATAAAATAGCTTATATACATGACAAAGCACTTGATAAAGAGGAAATAGCACAAATATATAAGGACGAAATGAAAAGGCAAAAGATAGCCGAGTTTGAACAAGAACTCGTTAGCATAAAAGACGCTAAAGATTGGAAACGTAGGTACTGGAAAGCTATAACAGAAGCTAAGATGGAGCGAATAGCCGAGCTTAAAGAAGAGTTGGAAAAATATAAGAAGCTATCAAATAGGTATCAAAAAAGATGTGGAGAGATTACAAGAGAGCTTTGGGACACACGAGAAGAACTCAAAAAGGTCAAGGAAGGATGGATAAACCCAGATGATTGGAAATTCAAAACCAAGAAGGAGGAGAAATGAAAATAACAGTAGAACGACAAGTAAAATATGGTAACACAGAGAAGATGACGTTAGATTATAGCTATGATGACATGACGTTGGAAGATTGGATGGAAGTGTTTAGAACGATATTGTATTTCATGACCTTTACCGAAGAACTAATAGACAAACATTTTCCGTCACTTAAATATGGGGGTGGGGAATAAAAGATTATGTAAAAGACATAACATAGAGGAGGAAGAATGAAGTGTTATAAATGTGGATTCAAGTTTGCAGGACCAGGGGAGTTTCGTAACTGCGAGGCGTTCATAGACGGTGACGGTCGGAGCGGTGTTATCTGTCCAGAATGTGGCACGAAGTATGTCAATGGAGGAGGAAAATATCCAGACACTTATAGATACTGAATAGAAGAAAGAGAATTAGTTATCACAGACAAGGAGCAAAAATGAAGAAAATAATACTAAAATTGGCTAACTTAATACAAAAAATAATAAGACCTGTAGCTAGGTGGTCTCTTAAACATACGAAGTCTCATTATCAAGAGAAAAAAAAGTCAGAAGCTGAGAAAAAGGAACAGGAATTTTATAAGTGTGTTAATGAATTATATAAGTTTGCTAAGTGGCTAAATAATAATTTTCCTAATAGAAAATCTAGGAAATCTTTTTGGAGAAGTGTGTCTAAAGGGGAAAAATTAGTTGAACAAACTATGAAAAATATGTTAGAAAGGTATAAGAAAAATGATAAAGATACAAGTAAAAAATAAAATAATTTTAATTGATGATAAAACAGGAGATGTAGTTATTCAAGGACAATGTAATAATAAAACAGAAGAGGTAAAAGAAAAAAAAGAGATAGATGAAATGGAAGAAGAAGAATTATTACAGTGGGTAGTAAATCTTCCAAGCGGTTATCCATTCATTTATATTCCTAATAGTGTGATAAATAATGTCTAAGCAATTGGTAATTATAGGTGGTGGGCCTTCTATTAGAGAAGGTATTTCTATGGGCTTATGGAGTAAATTAGAGAATAAATTTACTATAGGAATTAACTATGCCTATAATTTTATAAATCCAACTCTTTTAACATTTTGCGATAAGGATTTTTACAAATATGGGGACCAAACATGGTCAAAACAAGCCCAAAAACAACATAGAGTAGCCCTGTCGAAGCTTTCTTTAATAATAGGGCCCAAACCCTTAAAACAAACAAAAATACTCTCAAACACCATTCTAATACCTACAATTAATAGGTATTACGAAGATATTAGTCACGGAATTTATCGTAAAAATTTATCTGGATTATTTACGTTAACTTTAGGTATTTATTTATTAGAACCAAAAGATGAATTATTTCTTATTGGATATGATTTTGGACAAGCTCGGAAAGAAAAATATGAAGAAAATTTAAATTCTTTATATGAGTTTAAAAAATATTCTAAATTTTATAAAGATGGAGAACCACTTACCCATTTTTATCAAGATAAGAGAGACTTAAAACATAATGGTTTTGGGAAATATAGCTATTATAATCAACATAATAAAGCTGAGAAAATGTTTTCTCCTTATAAAAAACGAAATAAGGTAAGTATCTATAATGTTTGTCCTACTAGTAGGATACCAGGTCATATTTTACCTAAAATGGATTATGAGACCTTCTTTAAAAAACTCCAACCACAAAATAAATCTCAAGAAGAATTAAGAAACATAGTAAAATCAAAACTTAATGAAGCTGGTTATAGTTAAAATTAAAGTTTTATGACATTCCCAGCAGGGGGGGAAGATGGATTTGCAGAAGAACCCACTCTCCAAATATTATATTCATAATCTCTATTTGAATGTAATACACCATTTAAATGTATATCGGCACCATCTGCTCTTGATTGATGGTGAGTTAAATAAAGACTTGGAAATGCAGGAGGTTCTCTTTTTATTACAGAATGATTACTATAAGATTCTTTCCAATCATTATAATAATTCTTTCCTGTATGATATTCATAAGGGCTTCTAATTTCATTATAATTATGAGGTACTTGATAATAATTAATAGCAATGTATAGCTTATTTCCTTCTTTGGATGTATCTTTTTCAGTAAATGGGCTATTAGGTAAATTTACATCATCCCAACTAATTTCTCCATCAGCGGTGGAAATTATCCCACCAGCATACCAATTATCAACATTAACTTCATCTGAATAATAGGTTATATTAATTTTTTGAGTATAAAGAACAGGAGTAGATTGAAACACTAGTCTCTCTTCACCTTCTATAGTCTCAATTTCATATTCTATTATATTTTCTTTACTATCTGTTATTAATATTCTTTTTTTAATAGCATCTTCTGGTATATCAATATACTCTGTATCTGGAGAAATTGTTTTACCTGTTGTAATTTTCTTCTTAGCGATAAAATCTACACCATCATCTTTAGTTAATAAACAATCATTTCTAAATCTTAAATAAAATGAACCTGGAAATGAAGGTGTTGGGTTGTTTAAAGAAGGGCCCATAACATATTCTCTAATAGAAAGATGGTATTTCCAATCATCAAATGTAATGGGATATTCTTCTATAATAGCTGATTCTTTATATTGTTTTAAATTGTTTAAGTCCCAATTTTCAGGAATAAAAATAGAGTGGTTTCCAATAGGTATTTGTGTAGATTGAATAGAAACACCATTAAAGTAAGAACTACCCCTATTTTTACATCCAGGAGTTCTAACTCTTCCACTCATACTTCTAGTATCAACATTTCGTTTTATTATTAAATTCTCATAAGAAGAAATATTTTGTTGACATGGAGTACCATTTTCTTTTATAAAAACATTATTTTCATAATGTGGTATCAAATCTACATTATTTGTATCTACCCCATCTTCTAAAAAACCACAAGATTTAAATTTTGGAACAAAGTTTGGATTAATAGGTTCTTGTCTTGTAACTTCTGCAGGGTATCTAGGGGTATCATTAATTAATTGGCTATCAACCATTATTTCTTTTATGGGTATTTTGATTTCTTCTATTTCTCCTGCCATAATATCAGGATTTCTAGGTTCTATTAATATTGATGCCTTCCAATTAGAGAAAAAATTTCTACTTCTTCTAGCATATATTTTATGATGAGTTACTGATAAATGTCCTTCTTCTACTCTAGAAAAATGAGAAACATAATATTTATAACCAGGTCTATAATAACCAGTATCAGATGGACTCAACATTCTATATCTTAAATATAAATTTTCAGGACTACAATAATCACCAGCAGGTATATGAAATAAAGGCCAGTTTATAACAGGACTAAACAAAGGATTTACTCTCATCCATCTAGATGCAGTATTCCATGAAACTATAGGTATTAAATCTGATTGAATATCAACATCTCTATGCCTATTTCTCAAACTCATCCAATATAGGGGGCCAACTTTTTCTTTTAAATGTCTTAAATCTTCAATATGGTTTGCTTTTATTTTGGTTAATGTTATATCTAAATTTTTATTATACCAATCCTCTTTTTCTTTATCTTTTATATTTCCAAGTTCATCATACTGAAATATATATTTTTTAGTAATGTTAGATTCATTTATGTATTTTTCTATACCTTCTCTTATTTTTTTAATATGTTGTTTAGTAATTATATTATATCCACGCTCAGTTAAATTAAAATTTTCTAGTTTTATACCTAATTCTTCTAGTTTATTTTTAATATCTAATAAATCAGACTTTTTAATTTGTTGAAATCCCTTAAATTTTTTACCAGATAAACCTTTAAATGTTCTTATAGGGTCATTGTCCCATGTTTGTTCACCACTACCATCAGGGGCTTTTATTTTACTACCACAACTAGGACATACTTTTTGACTATATAGAGACATTTTTATTCTTCCTCTTCTTCAGGGGTTGGAGCATCTGCATATACTGCAAATAAACGCCATGTTTTAGCATCTTTATCCCATATTATAGAAGATTTATATGGGTCAGAATTCCATAATGGGGCCTTCATTTCATTGCCATTTTCATCTTTCATTATATTACCTTCTTCATCATAAGCAACGAACATTGTATTTTTTATGTCAACAGTACCTGATTTTATTTCCCATTTTTCTGTTTTAGGGTTAAAAGTTACATCCATTTTACCTCTTTTTAAAACAAATTTAGGTATACCGAATTCAGGACGATATACTTTATGCTTAACGGGTGGTCTCCTATCCCAGTTCCCTGCATTTTCAGGTTCCAAATCAGAAGCTTGTTCCCAATCATATTCTACTAATTCAAAGGTATTAATATCTAAAGCTCCCCCAGAATAACGACCATGACTATGCTCATTAAAAGGAACTGAAGGCTCATCATTACTATCAGCCAAATCTTTTTCATTAAAAGGTAGCAAAGGGCCTTCTAAATCATCTTTTTTATTCCCTGCATAACCATATTTATCAGCCTGTTGTTCTCCATGAGTTGAATGAGGTTTTTTATATTTGGGTGGCATTTTTACATAAGCTTGTAATTGCGATTTTAAATGTTTTATTTCATCTTCTAAGTCGAACACTCTTCTAACTAAACTTTTACCTTCTATAGCCATTATAACTCCTTACTTTATACTTTGGAATATATTCTTGTTCTAGTAGCTGATGGACCATATAATGTACTGTGTCCTGAAGACGCAGCTACGCTTGCTTTTTGAATAGAATTAGTTCTTTTATATTTTCTTTGTCTAGATAAATTCAAAGTAACTTCCCAATTACTTAAATTTATACTTACATCATTAATATTAAAAATTTCATCTCTTATATTAGAAATTTTAATTCTTTTATTTAAATCAATGTTGTAAAAAGTAAAAGCATCTAAAGTTATAGATAAATTTCCTTCTATTTTTTTATCGCATACTTTAGTTAATTCCCAATTAGCAATATCTCTGGCATAAGGCGTGTCATCATACGCTTCAGTTGTGGTATTACTTCCTTCAACTTTTTTAGAAACTTCGTGCCTTAAACCACTAAGTGTTAAATACCCATCTCTCTCTTCTGGGAAGTCTCCCATTTTATCAGTCCAAAAAGAATGTGGATGTACCGATTGCCAACCATCAGGTAAATCTGGTTCTTCATCTGTTGGAGGCGGTAATATTACATAAAAAGCTTCTTCAATTATTTTCCAAATAACTAAATAAAAATTAGGTCTTCTTATTTTAGTTCTTTTTCTAGTTATACTATTAACTCTATCATAATAAGTGTAATATGTTGGTTGATTAAATTGGAATATACCTGTTTCATAATTAAAACTAAAACCTTCGGCTGACCAACCAGGTTTCCTATTAAGCTGACCCTGTAAATGGGGCGGGTCTATATATATTTGTGGAGATTTTGCGTCTGACCATTTTTCTATATCTCCTAGATAAGGCAATCTATATTTGACAAAAACTTCATTATATTTCCATTCGGGCTCTGTTGGGTCTTGGTTATCATATCCAAATTTTGATGTCACAGTTTTCCCACTACCAAACACAATAGAATACCAAGAAGTTTTTTTATTATTTTTAGCAAGTTTTTCAAATTTAGAATCAGTGTCCCACATAGGTTTAGGATATACTCTGTAAGAGACTATATATTCTGATGTCCATCTAGTATTTGTATCTTTTACATCATTTTTATCCCCAATATGCCTTTCATATGTCTTTGAAAAACTACTATCAGCCATCTGTACTAAAAATCTATTAATAATATTTGAAGTATCTTCTTCAAAATTATGATTAATTACACTATATAAATTAATGTTTTTATTTAATTCTTGAGCTTCTAAATTTATAACATCTCCTTTTCCATGAGTTTTAATTTTAATATCTTCATTGACGTCATAATATACATCATAATTACCGCATTCTTTAACTAGAGAAGATAAGACTTCAGATTTATTATTACCAATAAAGGTAATTGTTTCAGGTACAAAGTTACCAAAATTTATATCTTTCCCATATTCTCCTAATAATGCTTTTTTTGGAGTAGAATAAATATTATGACCTTCTTCTACTTCTTCGTGAATGTCGTGTCCTACAGTAAAAAACTTTTGTTTTTTATTTTCTTTCCAATATTTATCTTGACAATTAATAGAAATATTATCTGGATTATCAGATGGGTTTATACTAGTAATATAACCAGTAAATAATACATTATTATTATATTTTATAACAACTTTAGATTCTTTATCAGGTTTAGAAGCATCAAATGGCCTTGCTAAAGTAAAACTAGCAGTGGACGATGAATTTAAATTTCTACTAATATAAATACTATCTATATCTACATCATTTTGGTCTACATCATTAATTAAAACACTAATATATTCTTTTCCTAATGACTCTGGCCCTGCATTTCCTGGAATTTGAGTTGTTGTAATCATTCTGAAATTATTTTTTATATTTTCAGTTTTTATTTTTTTACTATTAAAAATATTTTGAAATAAAGGTTTTACTCTTTTTTGAAATCTTATAAGATTAAAAGTTGAAGTTAAATCTTTTTTAACAGTATTTATTTTAGAATCTATATTTACTTTATTAAGTAATTTTGTAATAAACTTGTTATTTAAAGGTACATTTACTTTTATAGCAGTTGTTATAGTATTATAAATGTTTTTCATCTTTAAAATTGCAGTGTTTATCTTAGAGTTTATTTTCTCTCTAGACACATAAGATAATAATATTTCATCTGTAACTGCAAGAAATTCATGCTCTTGACCTGGATTTATTATGATAGAATCTGATATATTTATATTTTCATTTATAGGTTTTTTTTCAAATAAAGGAAAATGTAAAATACTAGAAATCCATATATTTTCAAAATTCCAAAAGGGATTAACAGAATCATATATTGGGTGACTTTCATCATAAAATACTGAAAAATTTGATTCTTCATGTTGTACAGAACCACTAGTTCCATCAGGTAAAAGACCTATAGCATACTCTGCATCATCATTATTGCCTATATACCAACCACAGTTGTGAATAGTGTAATTAGTTGTATATACACCACCTGCAAACCCACCAAAATCAGCAACTTCGTCTTCAAAAACAGGGCCTATAGAATAAGAATTGAGAATTGTACCTGAATGACTTCCTACAAAACCACCTACAGCACTATCCAAACCTTGGGAAGAAACTTCCCCTATACTATAACAATTATAAATTTCCCCACCTGAGTCAGTGTTAGCAACAAAACCACCAGAATCACCACTAGCTTCTGTTGTTACTTCACTATAACAATTATTTACTTCACCACCCAAATTAGCACCAAAACCACCAGCATCTCCATTAGATTGAATACTACCTAAAGAATAACATTTATTAATATTAGCATAAGAACGACTTACCAACCCACCAGCACTTATACTCGCTACTATAGAACAATCAGCATAAGAGTTGTATATACTTCCATGCGTTCTTTCAACTAAACCACCAACTCTTTGCCCATTTAATTCACATTTAGCATAACAGTTATCAATATTACTATCACTAGAAAAGCCTATTAAACCACCTATATTATCACCTTGTATTTTTAAATCTTGGACATAACAATTTTTAATTGAAACTGAATGATTATAATAAACATAGCCAATTAAACCAGCTACATCTGTACTACCTTCTATTGTACCATTTTCAACATAACAATTATCTATTTCTACATCTCCTTCTACCCTTCCAGCTAGTGCTCCTACTTGTTCAACAGTACTATTAATTTCTAAATTTTTTAATCCTAAATTTTTAATAATAGAATTTCCACAAACTGATATCAACCCAGTATAAAGGTCTTCTGAATTAATTTTTAAATCAGATATTGTATAACCATTTCCATATAATTCTCCTTTAAACTTATCTGTTTTACTTCCAATAGGTTCCCAACTATCTCCAATTCCATTATAATCCGAAGTTTCTTTAGAAAGATTATTTGTAAGTACATATTTTTGACCTGAAGTTGTTTTAATATTCTTTAATTGGGTCCAATTCTTAATTTTTATGTAGTATTCTAAATCTTCTTCTATTCTAATAGTTGGACTTTCAAATCTTTCATAGTATTCTTCTGTTACAAATTTAGGAAAATCAGAAGTATACTCATACCAAATTGGCTCTGTAAAATCCCAATGGGGGGACAATTCAGTATATACTCCATAAGTTTTATCATAAAAATCAGAAACAGTGCTTGTTTGATGTGTAACATTTAGAGGGCCCCCTTCTGTTACATCATAACCAATAGCTACAGTAGCATCTCCACCAGCATCAGTAAACCAACCACAATTTTCAATATCTCCTTCATTATTATATCCTGCAAAGCCACCTATATATTCGCTATCTTCTTCTAAAATAGAACCTACAGAATAACAATTCCTTATATCTCCACTTGAACCATTTTCCCCTATAAAACCACCTATTCTAGCACTATTAACAGCAGATGATATTACACTTCCAGTAGCATAACAATTGTATATTAAATAAATATTTGTACCAACAAAACCACCATAAAAACCATCTCCATTTGAATATACATCCCCAGTACAGTAACAATCTCTTACCATTGCACTGGATGATGCTATTTCTGCAACAAAGCCCCCTGTTTTTCCATCAGCACTATTATTTGTTACAGTATTAGAAGTATAACATTTATATGTTTCACTATCATCTAGAGCGCTTCCAAGAAAACCTCCAACTCTTCCAGACCCTTCTACAGTATTATTACAAGTACAATCATATATTTCACCTGTATCTGTATTAGAATAACAAAAACCAGCGGCATCACTTATTGAATTAACAGTAACATCTGTAAAACAATCTGTTATAACTTTTCTATTTCTGTAACAAAAACCTCCACATGCAATATTATTAATTTCTCCAGAAGCAGTGCAATTCTCTATAGTACTAAGATTTTCCCCTATAAAACCCCCAAAACCATTATGTGTTTCATTTGGTACTGTTGTATTAACTATTATGTATGAATCACAATTTTTTATAAGACCACCCCTAACACTTCCAGCAAAACCACCAGACCAAAAGACTGTATTTTCCATTAAGATTTCACCAGAACTACTTACATTTTCTATTATATTGGGATGAACCGAACCAGCTACTATACCTGCTCTATCGATAAAACCTTCAATATATATATTTGTAAAATTACAATCAGTAATATCAATAGAATTAAGAAATAAGTGGAGTCCAACAAGACCTCCACCAAAACTGCCCTGACCATCATTATTTATAATTTCTAAACCATTTATAGTACAATTGTGTATAACAATATGACCATGATTGCGAATTCCTCCAAAAAAACCACCTCCATAATTACCATTTAATTCTACACTACCATTAATTATATGACAATTATTTAAAGCAATCTCCTCCGGGTGGTGTGCTCTACCACATAATATTCCAACATAACTCTGTGTAGATTCTATTATAGCATTTTCAAATGTAAGATTTTCGACATTCAGATATTCTGCATATCCAAATAACCCAGCATAAGAATCAGTATGAAAACAAGTTAACCCTTCTATTTTGTAACCACCCCCGTCAAAACTACCAGTAAAGGGGTTTTCATCATAATCTCCTACGGGGACCCAGGCACTCCCTATCCCATCATAATCGCTATCTTCGGATGTTAAATCTTGAGTTAAGACATAATCGCCACTCAAATCTAGACGCATATCATCTAAATCACTCCAAGAGTTAATATAATAAGTCATAATTACCCTTTGTAAATTCTATTAGAATGTTGAAACAGTTACAGTTATTTTTATATAAAGTTCAGTTAAATCATCAACTTCTTGTCCTATAAAAGTAAATCTATCAAGCATAGTTTGTCCCGTTTCTGTTGATGTATCAAAAACAGCTGCTTCTTTAATTAAATAACTTTCTCCTACTGGAGCTGTGAATGTCTTTTCAAAAACAGCTTTGAAATTATCTTCATATACTCCACCATCTTCTGCTTCTTCTCTCATTACTTCTGCATTTAATTCTATATCTCCAGAAGAAGTATCTGTATCGTCTTCTCCAATTGCTATATAACTAAAATCAGTGGTATCCGCCCCACAAATCATTTTAGCAATTCGTTCTAATCCAGTATTAACTACTAAATTATCTACTTTGATTTCACTCAATAGTTTTTTATCAGATTTCCTTCTCCTTTGAATAATCGCCCGACCTTTAATTTCTATCTTAGACAAAGACATTATATTCCTCCTTTTTTCCAACCATTAGGATTTAATTTCTTAATAAATTTATGGTTTTTAGATAAAACTTCTAAATTTATTTGCCCTAAAGTATTAATTTTATAATGTAATACCTTAGTCTTTTTCTTAGCAATTACATGAAAATATTTAATTTTAGCTTTAGATTTATTATTACCTGAAACCATTTGAACAGCTTCTATTAGATGATAATATTCAGAATATCCAGCTAAACATAAAAAATCATCGGAAGGTAACCTATAATACAAACTTTTTATTTTTTTATTATTAGGTATTTCCAACCATTTAGTATCTGATTTATTGCCACCAATAAACTTAGTATTATCATCTAATATAGCTATAAATAAAGGTTTATTTTTTATCTTTTTCATATATCTCCTTTATATCTTACCTTTTTCCTTCAAATCCTGAACCAAAGTTTCTATTAAGAAATTTAATGTTGATTCAGGTAAATCTGAAACGAAATCTTGAGCATGGGTATAAACCTTTTTAAATTTTTCTTCTCCTGAGATATCTTCTAGATTTACTTCTACGATTTTACTCATTATTTCATTATAAACACTTTTACCAATAAAACCTAAAACTTCTTTAAGTTTATTGCCAACAAAATCTATTATAGACTTCATCCAAGGTCTTTTAAAAAAATTTTTAATACTTGTCCAAATTTTCATTGTTTTCTCCTTTTTTTTAATTATAAGTGAAATTAACCATTAAACTAAAATTTTCTACCGCTGGATTGGGGTAATCTTGAGGTATAACCAATTTAATATTAGCATATAAATCTTGAGTATCTTCTGCAGAAACAGGCCCTTCAATTGCACCAACACCATCATTTAATTCTAAAACATTTTCAGGTCCAGCAATAGGTATTCCAGTCCACAAATCTCCAGGGCTAGTACTTGTAGTACAAACAGCTTTTATCATAGAATTTCCTGGAGTACCATTCCCTAAAACATGTTTGTCATAAGTTTCATGATTTTCATCATCCCAAGCTTCTAAAACAGGTTCAGTAGCTGTGGGGCCATTGAAAGAAAAACAAAATACAAATCTTTCATTTTCTCCCATTCCTTTTACTTCATGAGTAAAATAATCTCCAATCTCTTGTGAATGGTCATATAATAAACAAAGAGGAACAAAAGTATCATCATCTTCTTTAATAACTACTGCAGCTGCATTTAATTCTGATTCAGTAGGTTCATGGGTCATTTTATCCCCTATGTCATCACTACCTCCAGTCCATATTAAATAATCTTCTAATACATTCATATCTAAATATAAAGAATTATCATTTTCATATGAAATTTTAGGGTCTTCGATATTTAATCTTACTGTTAAGTCTGTAGCCATTTTAATCCTCCTGTTATTTAATAAGCTAGAATTTTAAAATTAATTGAATATTCTTGACTTCTAATCCTTAAATTGGGCACATATTCTATTTTATCTATCCTTCTAACAGTATAAGCCCAATCTGTAAACCACTCTCCATCATAATAATGTTTTAAAGTTAATGTAGCAACTTTAGTAGTTATATTACTTTCTAATTCTTGCATTTGTTCAGTTAAACTTTTATAACCTTTTTGATTTTTTTCAACTAAAATGCCTTCAACAACAATATCCGTACTTTTTTTACCACCTGGTATTACAATTGCTCCATCGCCCCTTGTTCCTTCTATAACAGTTGCTTTTATACCTTTAACAGAATCTGAAACACTTTGAACTAAAGGCAAATCAAAATCTTTATCTCCATCATTAAAATTTAAAGTTACTTGATAATCCATAGATATCCTTTTATTTTATATTAGAATTTTTCATTAATCTCTCTCTAAACTCAGAATTATCTGCTAGTTTATTTGCTAATTCATTGAAACCTTCATCAATTATTTTCTCAGTCATTTCTTTACCAAATTTCTCAAAAGGTTCCCAATCTAAACCCAAACTAACATTAATTCTCAATTCATCTTCAAAATTTAAATTAGCCTGGTGTTCTATATGAGTTTGCCTATATTTATCCATTTGATTTTCCATAGATTTTTGCCACTGAGATTCAAGTATAGGTGTAGTAGCATGGAATTCTTGAAATATTGTTTTAAAAAATTTTCTAGCCCGCTCTACCTGTTGTGGTCCAAATAACTCTTGTAATGCCAAATCACCTTGTTCTTTAAGTTCTTTTGAAAATAAATGAGGCAAAAGAGAAGCCAAATCTTGGTCTGTAAATACTTCTTTTAGTACTTGTTCTATACTTTTAGTTTCTTTTTGCATACGTCTCATTAATATTTCCCCACCTGGTATTCTCTCTACCGCCATTTCTCTTAAAGCAGCTTGCTGTTCTTGATTAAAATAACTCAAGTTATTTAAAATATCTTTCCAAGTAGCATCACTTCTTCTAGCAGCATGTACCAATTCATCGGGCTGCATATCTAGTAATTTTATAATTCTCTCTAATTCTTCTCTTCTACCTTCATCATCATAAGCTTGATGCCACTCTAATGCTATTTCTTTAATTGTATCATGTTGTTGTTTTTGAATATGAGCAATTTCTATTTCTCTTTGTCTTCTTAAATTAGCTAAACTTAATATAGTATTATTGTGATTTATTGAATTAGATTCAAGTTTCAATTGCCTCATTTTAGCATCTAATATTTCTAATTCAGTGTGGCCTTGAGCTTTTAACAAATTAATCTGGTCAGATAAAATATTTTCTTTCAACTCTTTTTGCATTTCATATTGTGCTTTTAGAACATCATGACGGGCAGTGGCTTGTGCTATTCCGTTATCTGCTATTCTACCTTCTTTTGCTAAATTTTTAACATAATCTTCTTGAGCTTTTGCTATTTCCAAATTAGTTGCACCTTTAGATTCTAATAAAGATAAATGAGTTTCCAAAGTTTTTTCTTCTAATCCCTGTATAGCCATTCTATTTTCTTCAGTTACTTCTAAATTTGTAGCTATGCCTAATATTTTTTCTTTTTCTTCTTTTTGTTTTTTTAATTCTATATTTTGTTCTTTCATTCTTTTATTAACACGTTCTTGATTTTTATCCCATAACTGGGTTAATCCTACTATAGAACCTATTTTTCTAGATACTGATATAACATTTTCATCAGAAAATATTTTTTTAAGCGTTAAGTGGGGAAATATTCTAGCTTTGATATGTTCAAAAATAGCTGCAATCCCATCAGCTCTATCTCCTAGCTGAGGACCCAAAGCCCATTCTCTATCTTCAATTATCATTTTATCAAATTCATCTAAAGTAACCAACATACGTCTAAATGCTTTACCTGCTTCTCCTGCACTATCTATGGAATTATCTAATCCATCATTAATATCCGCCATAATAGTTGCTACACTTTCACCCGCACTAACCTGATGTATAAATTCATTAGTAACTGAAGCTAATATATTATTAAATCTTTTCCATTGAGCTCTTACTGTTTCCATTCTAATTTCTTTTAATTTTTCAGCAAAATTATCACCGTATTTCTCTGCCATTGCTATAGCTTCATTAAGTTCATCCATTTTACCTATTAGTAAACTAACTGCTACCATCCCCCTCATCTGGAAAACTTCTCTTAGAGCGTCTGCTTGTCTACCTGTGATTCTTTCATTTTCACCCATAGTATTGCTTATTTGTTGAATAACGTCTAAAAACTTAATAGGGGCATCTGGGTCAAAAGTAATGCCAAATATTTCAGCTAACTTATCTGAGTTTTGAGTCAATTGTAACAAAGCTCTTCCAGTTAATCTACCAGTTCTACCAGCTCTGAGCATTTGAGTATTTAAAAAACCTAATGTGGTAACCATCTCAGTAAATGATTCTCCAAGCCCCCTAGAAAAAGGAGCAAACTGAGAGAAACTTTGGGTTAATTCTTTCATTTCTACATCTTGAGTTGCAAAAGTATAAGTTAACATATCTGCAATTTCTTGAAATCCTTCACTAGCACTTGTAGCATCTTCTAAAGTATGTTTCATAGTATTCCAAGTACCAGCCATAGCTCTTATTACATTTTTCACGTCTGCCCCAGTAGCAACAATTACATTCATAGCATGTGGAAATGCCGCTAATGATTCTTCTGTATTTAAATTAGCAGTTCTTAGAAAATACATTGCTTCTGCTAAATCTGAAAAGCTTCTATCTGTTTGTGCTGCCATATTGATAATAGCTTTTCTAGATTTTTCCATCCCTGACTCTATTTCAGAAGCTGTACCTAAAGTGACTGTTCTTAATCTAGCTAAACCTTCTTCTAAATCTAATTGAGCAGTGATAGCATTACCTATAACTCTTATTATTCCCATAATAGCAGTTCTCAAAGCAATCCACACAGGGATAGTAAGTAAAGCTCTTTTACTTATAAAGGCAAAATTTTCACCCAAAGTTTTTGTTTGTTTTCCTGCGATTTTAGTTTTTTTACCTGTATCTGTAGCAACATTACCAAATTTTCTAATTTGCCCACTTGATTTATCAGAAAGATTTCCTGTATTTTCAACAGTTCTTCCATATTGGTCTAAGAAAACACCAGAACTATTTGAAGTAGCTCCTAGTTGAGATATCTGTTGCTCCATACCAGATAATTGTTTCATAACCATTTTTTGGCCTTGTAAAACAGCATGGAATTGTATTATAAATTGTCGTGCATCCATTTTAAACCCTTCTTAATAAAATTTAACACCAGGCAATGAATTATCTTTTGTTTTATTATTTGTATTATTATTCTTGTTAAGTTTTTTCTTTCTATTCTTTTGCCTATAATATAAATAAGCATCTGTTCTCATATCGTCTTTAATAACTTCCATTGAAATATAATCTTCTCCCATAGCTAAATCTCTATATAAACTATTATATATAGATAACCAATTTAGATATAATATCTGTAAAGCTGTTAAATCAATATCATTATAAAATAATCTGATATTACCCAATTCTTTGGATTGGTTATATAATGTCTGATGTTTGTCAGACCTAGCTATTTTTCTAATTGCCTTCCCAATATCCATTATTTTTCTTCCCCTACTTCAGGTTCTTCATATCTATAAATAATCATACTTAGATAATAATGGATTTTATTTAATAAACCATATTCTTCACATTCTTCATAACTTTTATAATCTTTAAAAACTTTTTCCCAACCATCTGTTGTTTTAACTTCAGTAACTTTATAAGCCATGTAACCAGTTTCATATATTTTTGTTTGATTTTCAATACAATATTCTAAATGATTGGCTATATCCAGATTCAATTGTTTTTGTTTTTCTTCTTTATTTTCAATTTGGGTTTTTAATTTTTTTAAAGCCTTTTTATTGGAAGTTTGGGCCATTTTCATAAGTAAAGGCTTCATTTGAGAATTTAAATTAACCATCTCATTTTTCATTTTATTAATATCAACATCATGCTTCTCTTTTAATATTTTAATCCACTGATGTTCAAACATAAAGGAATCGTCTTTTACTAATTCTGTATATTTTTTTCTAGCAACTTGGGCTATTTCTCTATTTTCTTCAGCAGTTGGTTTTCTAACTCTAAACTTGCTGTTTTTATGACCAAACTCAATTTTATTATCCTTTATAAGATTCTCTACTTCCCTTTCTGATTGAATCTTTTCAAGATTTTCTAAACCTTCTTTCATGAATTTTTGTATCTCTTCGTTAGCCATATTCTTTAATTTATTTTTTTTCTTAGACATTTGTTCTCCTTACTTTATTTAAATGAACATACTTATACATCTTTATTTTTATTTGATTTGAAATGAACACTAGGGTTAAAATGAGCTTTCATAATTCTTTTCAAAGCTCTAGATTGTTCATAAATAATTTCTTTAATTAAAGATTTAAATAAGGTAGGGTGTAAAACGTCTTCTTTTGCAAGACATTCTACACGTTTCATCATAATTCCTACAGTAGTCCTTGCCTGTTCATCTATTACATTTTCTATCATTTTTTTAATTTTTTCTTGTTCCATACCATACTCTCCTTATTTGTAAGGGGCGAAGTGGGGTGGTTACTCCGCCCCTTGGCGGTCTCTTAACTAAAATAGAGTACATATACTCTAAATAATTAAGAGTGGTTTATATACCTAATTCTAACTCATCCTTTGTAATCATTAGATTATCTCCTTCTAAACTAGCAGTTCTGTTTAGATACTCATCAACTGAAGCTCCAGCCCCTATATCCGAAGAAGTTAATCCAGTACATTTAATGCCATATTTAAAGTTGCTTTTATCATTAGAATCATAGATTTTAACTATCAGAGCAACATTATCCGAAAGCTTATTAACATCTATTTTTCCAAATCCAGGTTCTCTACCAGATAGAATTTCTTCTATAGTAAAGTTTTCAACAGTTCTTTCAACTTCAATACTAACACTTTCATCAGAAACACCTCTTTGAACAACATTCGAATTTCCAAGCTCCATAAGGTCTTCTCTCTCTAAATCCGCAGTTATATCACAACTTTGAAGTCTATAAATATAATCATCATTAGAAGGGCTTCCACTTGCTGGAACATAAAGAAATATAGAGACCATGCCCCCCAATAAAGCAACTGGGTCTTCATCATTTGGGGTCCAAAGGTCTGATTCTGACGTCTCCGAACTTGTGTAATATATTTTAAATATATCACCATCGTTAACTAGATTAGTATCTAATATTTCAACTTCAGTACTGGATGCAGTATATTGGTCAGGTCTTAATTCTTCAGTTTCTCCATCAGCGAATCTAACAACTTTGTTAACCCATTCGCCAGTAATGGGGTCTTCAGTTGCTGTTTCATCTAATGTAAATACTGGGTTTTCAGAAACATCAATTATTTCTTTTTGATAATTATAATATTTATTATCACCCTGCCAAATATAAGCACTTTCACCTTCCATAGTGAAACTTCTTTCTATCATCTCTTCTGGGCCTGGAATATTAATTCCTAAGGAAGAGAGCCTTAATTTTGGATAGTGAGCAGTTCCTTGAAATTGTCCATTATCATCTGTTAAAAAGGCAGTTATATCGCCATATGGGGTTCTATAATCTCTCAAGGTAATTGGGTCTTCACCTTCTAATCCCTTAATTGCATTACCAGCCAACAACTGATAAAACGCAATAGAACCATAATCCAATTGACTGACATCATAACTAACATCGGCAGATAATCCTATATAGCCCACTCGGCCATCTCTACCTATCTCATTTACTTCTTCCCTATTTGTGGTAACTGACGGGTCAATACTTTGAGCTCTATCAATATTTCCTGGCTCTATATTGCCCGTTATAGGATAATAAATAGGTTCATAATAACTTGCATGAATATTAGACATTTACTTCCTCCTTTGAAGTTTTTGTCCCAACCTTTCCCTCTTCGTTAGGTACTAAGCTCACACTTTTATAAAAATGTAACAACACGAAACATTCCTTACTTTTTATTTGAATGACGTTCTTCACATATTACTTCTCTAGCTTTAATTGCAGCGTTGAAATCTGAAGCCATATTTATAATTTCATCTATTTTTTTTGTATTTTCTTTATGATTATGTTTAAAACTTGTTTCAAGTTTAACCAAACTAGAGCTTACTTCTTTATCTAAACTTTTAACATCTTCTTCAAGATGTGCTAAATCATTAAACTTAGTAATAGCAACTCCAACTACTGTTGCTACTTGTAATATTACTAAAATAGCAGTTAAAATAAAATCACCATCAATCGCAATTTCCATATCTTCTCCTTTATAATACTTTACCTGTAGAAACTGTTATATTTAATAGATGTCTATATCTATCATGTACATCTAATTCACTTTTGGGTGTATTAAAATTTTCAGGGTTATCATTGATTTCTATTACCCTTAAATAACCAACTTTTTTCTTATCTGATATGCGTCCCTTTGTAACTTCATATTCGTAATACGGGCACCCATCTTTTAATATATTAATTAAATAATCTTTTAAATCCAATCTATTTCCATCATTTGTTGCAAAAAGATTTATTAAAACTTGTATTTGACTTGTTAAATTATTACTACCTATTTCTGCACGTTCCCAATTAGTTGTTTCTACTCTAACAGATATGACAGGTAACTCTTGATTATAAGCTCTATTAAAATCAGCAACTATAGGAATGTTTCCCCAATCTAACATTGTTTGGTCTTTTATAAATTGAATTAAAGAGCCTTCTATATTCCTACTTATTCTGTATTTACTCATAATACACCCCTAGCTTTAGCAAGTGCCATTATTTTAGAAAGTTCACGACCTGCCACAAAACGCCCATGTTCTATATAATTAATCGGGTTATAATAAGAAGTTTTATTAGTAGAAGGTCTAAATCCAATAGCTTTACCTCTCCCAACACCAGTTCCAGATTTATTTGAATCTGCTTTACCATCTGTAAACATATAAGGCCTATATTTACCACCACCTGGGCTAAATCTTTCTCCGCTGACTTTTTTACCACTATTAAGAACATACCAGTAAGGAACAGTTGCATTTAAAGTCATTATACAGCCTATAGCCCAATGAACTTCTCCTTTACCTGCAACACCTATTTTTTCTGGTACTAAATATTTTACAATACCACCGCCAGAATCAGTTCTATTAACATTTTTATTTATATGTTTTATCATAGATTGAGATACAATGTCGGCAGCATCCATACATTTGTTTTGTATTTCAAACCAATAAAAACCAAAATTTATATTTATTTTCTTAGTTGAGAATTTTGGAGTTACGTTCATACTAATCATTATTATACCTCTTTTTTAACATAAACATATGCTTGTGTATATTCTTCTTCTTGTCTAAACTGTAATTCTCCATAAACTTTCCATCCATAATAAAAATTACCATTTATTTCTATTTTATATGATTCCTTTAAAAGAGATAAATCTTTATTTTTAAAAACTATTAATTTAGCTTTTTCAGCATTTACTCCTGATAACTTCCACTGTATTTGAGTAAAATTTAAATCAGATACAATAGCCTTTATAGGATAACAAGCAAGTAATTCAAAATCAGTAATATCTTTAAAGGGGTCTTTACTTACTTCCTTTCCAATATATAATCTAATAGTTTGCGATTTTTCTCTAAAAGTTTGTTTTAACATTTCTTTTCCCTATTTTTATAACCACTACCTGCACATTTTTCACAATCTTGATAACCTTTTCTCATACTTGATTTGCAATCGCATCTTTCAACAATTTTATTTGTTTCTAAAGTTTTAAATAATTTATATAGATTGTTATAAAAATAGTCCATTATTTGTTCTCTAAAAAAGTCAAAGTCTTCGCCTTTACCTAATTTGAATTCTGCTAAGTTTAATACTTTTTTCATAATTTCCAATTGCTTTAAAAATATTTGTTTTGTTATTTGCACAAGCTTTATCCTCTTTTTATATAATCCACTATTATTTCATCATCTACAAAAGTACTTACAGGTAGTTGAAAAATATTTTCAGATATAATATTTATATTTTCCCTTATACCATTAAAATAAACTCTTAAAGTCCCTTCTATAAAATTATATTCAGTTTCGAATGTTTTATCATTTTTTCTTATAGGTTTTTCTCCATAAACTGTATTTTTTTCTATAGCGTCTATAAATCTTTCTAAAGAACCTATTCTATCTACTTGTTTAAAAGTAGCCTTAATAATTTCTTTTTCAGTAAAAAAAGTTCTAATAATTTCTTCTTCTTTAAATATAACTTTAATTATATCTTGTTCCATTAGTTTCTCTCAGTCCTTACAGTATCTTCTACTACTAGTCGGCCATAAACTATAACACCTTCATTACCTAAATCATCTTTATATTCTACACTAAAATGATAATTGCCTCTTTCTATATTAGTGTCTTCTGAAGATAATGTTATAATAGTTTTACCAGATTTTGAATCATCGTGAGAAGTAATAACTTTATTTATAACCGCATCTTCATCAGAATCAACCATTTTATTTTTTACAGTAAAATAAATAGTCCAACCTTCAATATTTATTGATTTATTTAAATCTCTATAAAATTCAACAGTATAAGCTTTGGTAACTCCTTTATAAATCTTCAGATTTCTTGTAATAGTTTCTACATTCATATCTTTCCTTTAATTTATATCAATAATAGTATTAACCCCTAAGCCTGTATTAAACTTATTAATTAATCTTTCTATTTTTTTCTCTTTACTTATATCCTTTGGATATCTAACAGTTACACTAGAACTACTATAACTTGAATAATTGGGTTTCATTAAAATAGAAGCAATTATAGCTATCAAATCTTCAGTATGAGAATCTGGTTGTGGATAAATATAACCTTCATCTTGAACATCATAATCTTTACTTTTATAAGAAAAAATAGAAATCCAAGTTAAAGCTGCTTCTATATACCCCAATATTTCTTTGTCAGAAAAATCATGATAAATATATTCCACTCTAACTAAATCACTATCTAAAAATCCAGTTTTATCAATAACTATTTCATTTAAATCTCCATCATAATTATAATCTTCTGTAATTTCATCATTTATATAAAGAGCTTTAATTTCAGATATATTAAATTCATTTGGTTTATAATTATTACCCCTAAAAACTTCATATTGCACACTTCCCATATCTTCTGTTAATGCTCTAATTTTTTGTCTAATGTCCTTATTCATTGTTAGCTTCCTTTTTTAATAAAATTTCTTTTCCTCTTGAACCATTAAACTTAAAATTTCTATTTTTTAAAACATTTACTATAGGATTGTTTTTCTTAACTTTACAATATAAAATTTCATATTTTAAATTCCAATCTATAACTTGCAGTAATTTATCTGCGGTGTTTTTATCTTCCGCCACTATTTTTACATAAGTTCTGTATCTTTCATCTTTTAATCCATAAGTAAAAGCAATGCCTTTTTTACAGAAGGCTATTTTTTCATCCTTTTTTAAACATTCTTCTAATAATTCTGGATTATCTTTTATAAATAATCTCAAATTATCCTTTGTAATATAAAAGTCCAAATAAAAATCTTTTAAATCTTTTAAAATAAATTTAAGTTCTATAAATTCTTTTTCTGTTAAGTTATCTTTATATTGTATCATTTTTCTCCTAATTAATATGGGAAGGGGGGTTAACCCCCTCCCATAAGTAACTAATTACTAATTACAGTATGTTAGAACAATCGGCATATGCAATAGCATAAGGATTGTTGATAAACATCACAAGCGATTCATAACCCCAAACAGAGTAACCGAAAGTATTATTTCCAGCCACTATAACGGGGGCACCGTCAGCTAGTGTAAGACGATAAGCGTTATCTACTTCAGCACCCATCAATTCAGCCAGTTGGGCACTTATTTTCCTTCGAACAAAAGTAATTGGCTTACCTTCATCTATTCTAGAATTTTTGGCAAGAAGAATCATATCTTCTTTTTCCATTATTCTCTTTTCTACTTCTGTTTCACTACTATCTTCTGAAAATTTACCATAAATCTTCATAACTTCTATGCCTTTTTGTCTAAGCATTTCATTCAAATCAACATTGTAGTTATGTGATACAGCATTATCTTTACTGTAATTATCAATACGCTCTTTTACAGTAGAGCCAGCGAGAAGAACATAATTATCTCCATAATCTTCTATTTTATGCTTCATAGCCATGATAACATCATAAATATCATCAGCACTTTCAGGAACTATTTCATTACATCCAATTACACTTCCTTCTCCACCATTATCTTTTGGCAAAATGTCACCATCAGAATTTCCAAGAGCAGAAGCGTTTTTAACGCCCTGTATAACAGCATAAACTTCTTTCTTGTCCATGCTTCTAATTATAGAGGCCTTCCTTCTAGCCAGAACTTTAACATTATCAGACGCAGCTAGAATCTGGTCCATAAGAACATGTTCTTTCTTCGAATTAAGTCCTTTGAAATTCAAAAGAGTATCCCCTATAGGTTCTCTTTTAATTTCAGTTAAACTACCGTCTTGAGCTATGTCTAACACCACATCAGCAGCATCATCAACTCCCTTCCAACGATAAACCTTTTCTCCCACTTCAGCGGTATCTATGTTTGCCACTTCAGTTATTTCAACTGGAACTGGAAGATTAGAGCTTATTGGTTCTCCAATGCTTTTGGCAATTTTTAGTTTAATATCATCATCATAAAACATGATTAACTCCTTTTAGTTACAGTTATATTAATTATCTTTGTGTTTTATTATCTTTTTCTGTAACACTTACAGTAATATTATTATTTTTCTATCCATCGTTCTGTTTCTTTATTCACAGAATCTCTTATTTTGTTATATTCTTCATCATCAACTTGAGCATCTTCGATGGCAACTTCTTCGCCACTATTTTCCCTTTTCAATTGAGATTTCATAAGCTTATTTTCTTTGCGAATCTTAGCAATATCATATTTCTCATCATCAAGTACATCTTCATCACTAAGTTCTTCAGCAAATTCGCCCAATTCTTGGCGTCTTGCAACTATCTTTTTAGCATTTTCTTTGTAAGCTTTTTTAGCTTTCTCAAGTTCTTCTTCCAACTCATTGCTTTCGTTTAAAGCATTAATAAGTCTTTTAACAGTTTTACGAACTCCACTTGCATTTCTTTCTTTAGCTTCTTCAAGCTTTTTCATTTTTTTACGGGCAAGTACAGTTCTTTTAGCAGATTTGCGTATTAAAAGTTTAAGTTTAGAAGATTTTTCTATTTCAGCTTCTAAATCTTTAATCTTCTTAATTGCTTTCCTAAGACCTGCAGTTTTAGGATAAGGATTAGAAGATTTCGAAGTTTTATTTTCGCTTACTTCTTCGATTTCTTCAGAGGAACTTACCTCTTTTTTACTTTTATCTTCAGATTTAGCATCTTTGGCTTCATCTTTCGGTTCTTCCACTTTTGCTTCATCTTTAGATTTTTCAGCGGCTGCTTTAAGCTCTTCTAAAGCATCTGACTCATCTTTTTGCTTTTCTGCTTCTTTTTGTTTTACTCTGTCTTCTACTTTTTTGGGTATTTTCATTTTCTTTCCTCCTTCTTCCGAAGATTTTGTAAGCTTATCTTTTGCTTCTTTATCTATCTCTACCATTTTTTTAATATGAATAGTACTCTGAGTTTTTATTGGGTCCTTCATAAATTCAAGGCCACAATTATCACACACCACTTCTTTCTTTGCATTTGAATCACTAAAACCACCAATTGTAATACTATGCCTACACTGTGGACACTTAATATTCCTTAATGCAACTAGTTTTAAATCAGTTTGTTGTTTTTTTGTTTTTGCCTTTGTAATTATAAAATTTTGTTCGCATCTTAAACATTCTATCTTTATTTTATCATGCCCTTTTGATTTTATTAACCAACTTGGAGAATTACATCTTGAACATCTTATTGACATATTAATATCTTGCTCTGGGTATTTAATATCTCCTCGTCTATTTATCAAACATTTACAAGACGGGCATTTATAAAATTCTTTTACAGTAGTTAGTTTACTTCTATCTAATTCTTTATCACAAGATTTGCAAGTTATCTTTTCATTTAAACTAACATTATCTCCTGCTGTAATTATATCTTCTTTTTTATATTTCTTAGCCATATACAAAGTTTTATTATCTATACATTTTTTAGCTATGTTTAAAAATTTAGCGTCTTGAAAAGCAGGTTGATTATCTTCATCTTCAAAAATCATAGCCCCCCCTGCCATTTCCATTTTATTTAATTTATGAGTACCGTCTTCATTATGTTCAATATCTTCTTTTGGAGACCAAATTTCAAAACTAGAAGATAATTTTCCTTCTTTTAAAAACTTTTTGGCCTTTTCCCATAGTTTAGGAAAGGCACTTTTAAAAAATATGGCATAGGCAATTGCTTTATTTTCTTTAACAATATATTTATAGTCAATATAATATCCTACTATAAATTGTCTACTATGACCAACATTCATAAGCTTTCCTACTATACCAGGAAATTTCTTTTTAAATTCTTTCTCAGGTAAAATATCTCCATTATCATTAGGAGTATCAGTAAAAGCATAAATTGTTTTAATAACTCCTAAATCACGAGATTTATCTACATTTAATATACCTCTTTTAGCAGCGGCTTTTATTAATTCATCTTTTTCTTTACCACCTTCTAAAAGCTGAAGTTGAGAATTTTTTTGAGTTTCTTTTAAAAAACTAACTGTTTCACTTCTAGTTAAAACATCAGACATAATAATTTATCTCCTTTTTATTTATAATTCTTCTACTTGACAAGGGCTACCTTCTTCATGATAGCATTTATGATATCTTTTTATATAATTAAGACCTTCAAAATCAGATTCATAAGTAGATAGTTTAGAAATTGCTTCATCTTTTGAAGAAACTTCTATTCTTACTGTTTGAGGTTGTTTAGTTTGTCTTTCTTCTTCTGTTAATTGCTCTAAAATCTCTAAGTATTTTTTCATATTTTACTCCTTGTTTATTAGCCATTTAAAGGGTGTAGTCCCATCATCACACGTTTAATATCTGATTGGCTTAGGGCTTTGTTGAATATCATTACTTCGTCTATGAGACCGTTCCATGTTCTGTCTGTGCTGTCAGAGTCTTTTCCTATTTCCCTTAAATCCCAAGCATCAAGAGTTCCGTTATAGGCAGTATCGTTTACCTCGTTCCCGTTTACATATAATCTTAGGTGGCTTCCGCCATAAGTCCCAGCTACGTGAACCCATTCTCCCGTTGGAAAATCTGAAGGGCCGCCAACCAACCTATAACCACCATCTTGATAGGTATAAAAGTGTAGTTTATTATTATCTACTCTTAAAATAAAACTTCTCTGTCCTCTTTCCCCATCTATAATATAATGGTACGCTGCTGCTGTGTTATTAGCATAGACCCAAGCCGCTAAGGTAACATAATCATAACCTAAATCCCCTGTATTAATAATTATAGTATCATCAATCCCATCAAAGGAATTGTGAACTGTCATCCCAATAGTATTATAAGAATTATCGTTTTCTACTTCCAAATTATAGACTTTTCCTTTGTAGCGTTCTCTATATAGTTTATGAATAGGCAAATATAATTTATTCCCTTTAATTATTCCTTTTGTGCCTCTATTGGGATTACCTGAATTAGTATTTTCTTTTCCAAACAATTCCGCCAATTTACCTTGAACACTAATCTCATATTTTTCTCTTGCTTGTCCTGCATTTCCTAGAATTTTATATTCTCTTGCTTTTACTATTTCATAAGAAGGGATTGCTTTTTGTCTTAAAAACAGATTAACCATATCTACTGCTAATGATTGCGATACTGTTACCGCCCTAACTCTCTTACCATCACAACAACCATCTCCTCGCAGATAACCTTTAAGTAGTTCTTTTTGTTTGTCTAAAGGGAGAACCATAAACAACTTGTTTATCTTCTTGGTATAAGAGTATCTACCACATAATCTTTCAAACAACTCTGCTAAAATCTTGTTAGAAATAGTTATCCTTGAACACCCGTTACTCGTGTTAACCATAGTGTCTAACCCAAAAATCTCTTTTACTAAACCACAAACTTCTTTTATGTAATTTTTCTCTTTCTCGTTAAAAGAAAATTGGACTATACTTGAATTACTATTATTTAAGCCACCTTCTGCTAAATAATATCCAAACAACAACATAAACTTACTATCTATTTTTATTTCATCGGGTATTCCTACTGCGTGAGGTGCTTTATAGGGTTTTTGTCGTTCTGTTATTATTAGAGGATAAATCTTCCCGTCTTCTATTGTGTGTTCCTGGTTGATGAAATCTGATATTTTTATGCTTTCTGTGTCTTGGATTGAATTGTCAAAGGAATAAATTACATAATCTTGTTTAGTAATATTCCTTGAGAAAATCCAATCTTCTTTATAGTTTTTATATAGTTCTTCGCAATTGTATTTTTGTCTATACCTACAACTCTCTAATCTACATCTTCTTGTTTTTCCTTTGCCTATCCCTACCCTGTTGTTACAATTCTCTGTTTTAACCCCATAGACCCTATGTTCTGGAGTCATCTTCACTGTTGGAAAATGATAAGGTTTTATACATACTAATTCGTCATCATAGTCCCTGTTTAAAGGAGTAATAACTTTGTTAAAATTTCCGTTATGTCCTATTACCTGTTCGGTGGATAAATCTTTAATAGGTTTCACCCCATCATCAGTAATAATAGGAGTTTCTGGTAAAAGACAATAACATTGACCGAATTTGCCTGTTGGAACATATATATTATATACTTTTAATTCTAC